>Ga0214542_1002691_pt1 | contig 36583 bp, 24 predicted proteins | sample CNSS1metaG_FD_160096 | JGI IMG/M metagenome (GOLD analysis project Ga0214542, IMG submission 160096) | Root nodule microbial communities from cowpea collected in UCLA plant growth center, Los Angeles, California, USA - CNSS1 | ecosystem: Host-associated > Plants > Roots > Nodule | place: USA...
TTTTTTTTTTTTTTTTTTTGTTTTTTTGTTTTTTTTTTTTTTTTTTTTTTTTTTTTTTTTTTATTTTTTTTTTTTTTTTTTTTTTTTTTTGTTTGGTTGGTGTTTAGAAGGAAGTTCCAATCTCAAACACTGGATTGAGATCACGCAATGATCCCATCAGTGGGATGAAGAGTGGTGCTGGTAGAGGGTTTGGGCTACCACCCCCAGCAAAATTCAGGAGTGGGCATCTTCCTGCTAATGCAATTCCTGTATCTACAGTTGTGCCGGGTGAGACTGGAGATAGTGCTTCAAATTCTGATAACGATGACAGCATTGAATCGGAGGAAGAAGTTTATGGTGGCAGGTACTCATTGGATTCATCACCACAAGATCGAAGAATTCCCAATGGTGCTGCTAGGAGACTTGGAAACTTCAATCAGAGAGGACCCCGCTATGGGAGTGATTATACATACTCAGAGGTCAGTTCTTCCAGGGAAACACTGGTTGGTAGACCTGGCACTGTGAGGGATCCGGTGATGAGGGGGGTTGCTAATGTGCGGCAGAGTGGCTTCACAGAGGATGATTCATCGGATTCCGCTGCTAGCTCTGAATTCTCTACCACGCAGGTAGGAGGAAGTATCAATGGAGCTCTGCCAAGAAGTAGAACTTATTTGTCTGAAGGGTATGCTTCTAGTGTGCCTTCAAGGATGAATGTGAAAAGTGCTGTAGAGAAGGTATGGAATGGTGGATATGGTATAAACTATTGAAGTGAATGGCTGTAATGTGGCCTACAGTATTCAGTAATACTGAAAATTTTCTTGGTATAATTGCTAATATGATTTTTTTTTATGAAACTTTGGATGGTGACAAAAAGCTTTATTTATAGAACAACAGGCTTTTTATATACTGTTATTTAAGATTTGTATTCGATAAGGCAGATGCTGCATCAATCACTGTTGTTGTATTGGCAATGTGCCTCTTCTTGGTCTCTATTATTTCCTTTTATATTTTCTCATCTTTGAAATGTATTGCTGAAATTAGTCTAACTTCTTGAATTGTGTTACGAAATTCCCAGCATGGAAGAATATCTGATGATGAAGATGATGACATTCCCAGTGCACCCCCATTTTCTGGTTCTACTCAAGATATCAGACAAACACACAAGGAAATCCCCACTTCCAGAGCTCATATTTCTCCAAACAAAGCTGAATCAAGTACTTTGAAATCCGTGTCAGGGGATAAGATAGAAAACCATGTTCAAAGTGGGAGCCCTGATCAATTTGTTAGGTTAGCAAGACATTTGAGTTTTTAACCTTTTCAAAAGTACATGACATCTTAGCTGAACAGTTTATGTGAATGTGTAGCTAACCAATATTATTTGATCTGTTCTATATTTACAGAACTGCTACCGGTTCAGAGGCTGCTACATCTTCAAATTCACACCCACCCCGCCTTCCAACATTTCATGCAAGGTATTTCATCCTCTTTGATTGTGCTCAATACTTTCTCCTTGGGTGTGGCTAATTTCTGTGTAAATTCATTTCAGTGCTCTTGGGCCATGGCATGGAGTGATTGCATATGATGCTTGTGTGCGCCTTTGCCTTCATGCTTGGGCAATGCAGTGTATGGAAGCTCCTATGTTTTTGGAAAATGAATGTGCTCTACTTAGGGATTCATTTGGGTAAGTTAAGATTCTTCCTCCACTTCTCTTTTTCCCTCTTCTGCACTCTTCTGCCCTCTCCTTCCTCTAGTCTTGCTGTATTTAGTTCTGGTAAAGATACTCTGGCTATTTCCTGTTGTGTATGAGTATACACAAATGGTTGTGGGGAATCTAACGAAGGTGTTTATTTTGTCATGCTGACTCTGGCCAAAACATTGAAAAAAAAAACATTATTTTGCTGCAACCATGAAATAAGTAAACATTTTACTTGCATGATTCCATTCAGATGGTGGTTCAGGAATAAGTAGGGATACAACGGGAGACAGTGTCTTTCTTTTCATTAAATAAAACTTTATTTTATGAACCAAGGTCAATGAAAATCATGTGAACACCTTTCTTTTCCAAAGTTTTCTACCACTTCTCTTGGCACTTGGTCTTATTCTTTTTATAAGTCTATAAAAACCATAAATAAGGCTTTTTCTATTGTGTATTTTCCATGAATATACACAAATGGTGCTAAGTCTACATATTACAGTGTATAGTGTCTTGTGGAGAATCTAACACAGGTGTTTATTATGTCATGCTGACTCTGGCCAAAACATTGAATAAAAACGTTATTTTTCTGCAACCATGAAATAAGTAAACATTTTACTTGCATGATTCTCAGGAATAAGTAGGGAGACAACAGGGGACAGTGTCTGTCTTGTCATTAAATATAACTTTATTTTATGAACCAAGGTTGATGAAAATCACGTGAACACCTTTCTTTTCCAAAGCTTTCTACTACTTCTCTTGGCACTTGGTCTCCTATGAAGTGAGTGTGATATATATTTAACCATTCACATGCCTATATTTAACAGTTTTTTTTTTTTTTAATGATTGATCCTTGACTATTATTTTGGTTCCTCTGCTCTTATTGGATTCCTTTTTTGGTATATGTAGATTACGGCAGATACTATTACAATCAGAAGATGAGCTAATGGTGAAGAGCAATGCAGAGCCTTCCAGTGAGGGTATTGCTCCAAAACCCAAAAAACTTATTGGCAAGATGAAGGTGCAAGGTACATTCTCATGTTACCTTTTACTAATAAAATTATTTAACTTATCATCCCAAGAAGAGCATCCTTGTTTAGACATTCTTCACTTTGCAGTTCGTAAAGTCAAAATGGGCTTGGACCCTCCTACTGGCTGTAGCATGTCATCGATAATGACAAACAAAGTTAAAATGGACTCTGTGCGATACCATTTCTCCAATTTGCAATCGTCACTATCTGCTGGATGGCAAGCTCTCAGAAGAATTCGATTTGTTCCACGTGTGCCTGCAAATGGTTCCTTGGCTCGACAAAGCTTGGCATATGTGCATGCTAGTACCCGCTACATACAGCAAGTATCTGGACTCCTGAAGGTTGGCGTAACAACTCTAAGGAATAATTCATCATCATATGAAGTTGTGCAAGGTATGTTAACATGCATTATAATTATTCATTATCTCTATGCATTATGGAAAAAACTGTCTGAAAAAAAATTCGTTCTCAATATTTCTATTGTGACCGAAATATCAGACTTGTTTAACTCTAGGAAGAAATTTGGTCTAATTGAGTTTTGGCTTTCTGTGAAACTAACAGATTTGGCCCCTAGTGTTGTTGTGTGTACTCCTTAGTCCTTGGAATTTTGTAATAGTTGTGTGTACTCCTTATGGTGTCTTTATGTGCATGGTTTTTTTTTTTCTATGCAATTCTTTAAATGAGATAGCACTTAAAACATTTGCAATGTTACTGTATGTAATTGCCTTGATTAATATTTTATTATAGTTGTGATGATTTTTATGAAAGCATTGCATTTAGTCATTTGGTTGTAGTTTAACAAACTCATTGTCATGTGTTACATTTCAATCGTTAGTAGCTTGACACGGTTAAAATTCCATTGTAGCTATAGTGGTTGACATAAAGGTCGGAATAGGATTGAATGGAGTCTACATAAAAGTTGACCAATTCCTACTGCGGTTTGTGAGGTCTCATTGACACTTGTGTCTCTCCCTAAATCTATAACTAGGAAGCCTCCCCTCTCTCTATCTTATATTATTATTACCTGAGAAAAAATTATTGTGCTGTAGTCTAGCTATCAGGTATACTCCCTGGCTTGAACTAACCTTCTCAGTAGTTATAAGATAATACTTTGATCGTACTCCTGTTACAGCTGAGTCAAAAAAAGTATTTCATTTTGTTTTAATATAATCAGTTTTTTCGGAATTTATGGATCTTTGTTGAACTTTTATACTTCCTTGCATGCTTTATTACTTTTGTCTGTGTTTCATGATACTTCAGTTCTAATTGTACCTACTCGATTCTCATTTCACTAATTTGGATTTCACTGGGCTTGTTTAATGTTATTTATTTTTCTACCTATGCATGTGATCAGAGACATACTCATGTTTCTTAAGGCTGAAAAGCATAGTTGAAGATGATGCAGTAAGGTTGCAGCCGGGATCTAGTGAAGTCCATATGTTGTAAGTTTTTCTTGTTTGTCTTTTTGTCTTTTCAATTTTTATGATTGTTACCTCTTGAATAGTTTTCTGAATACTTGTACAGTTTTCCAGATAGCCTTGGAGATGATTTACTTGTTGAAGTTCAAGATTCCAAGGGAAAGCATTTTGGTCGTGTTCTTGTCCAAGTGGCTACTATAGCTGATGATCCGGTAATATTGTACGGTGTTTGTCTCTGAGTGTTATTATTGCCTGTCTTGAGTGATGATCATATGATGGAATTTATGTTCAACTGAAACAGGCTGACAAATTACGCTGGTGGCCTATTTATCGCGAACCTGACCATGAGCTTGTGGGCAAGTTACAACTTTATATAAATTACTCAACAAGTGCAGATGATAATAGTCATCTTAAGGTTAGTTACTGTGAACAACGAGCAAGTGTTTTTGGACATAAAGCTGTAACAGAGCTTCAAATCCTGTAATCTGTACTTTCTTAAATCATAGTCAAGCTATCATGGCAGCATAAAAGAGCCAGGATTCTTGGAACTGAAAAATGATTTGGAATAGAAAACATAATCATACCTCGTGGTAATTCCCAGGGCTTACCACACAGATGTTTGAAGTTACTTTCACATCCATGATATGATGTCTAGGACTGAATTTGTTTTTTGGTTGCCAAAATACAGTACAATTTGATTATGTATTTTTTTTTTCATGTTAAACTGTATTTACATTCATTTGTCTGACATATCATTTGCATGATTTTGGTCAGATGCAGATTAAAGGCCTGTTTAGCTCAAGAAACTTTTATTGTTTTCCAATTATAAGTATGCCACATTATTTGTATGTATGCCATGATATGTAGCTATTAGACATACTTTTGTTTTTTGTTTTGAATGAACTGTATACGAATGCTGGTCCCTGAAAACAATGAAAACTGCAAACATTTCTCAAACAATGCGGGGGGCCAATATTTCAAGTCACAGGAAGGTGCCCCCGTCAGCCAACCCCCTTTATTTTGTTGTGTGTGCAGAAAATTAGAAAGAAACTAAGATATAATTATTCCGACAGAAGGGAATAAAAATTTTGTGTGCTTTATGTTGGAGTAGTCACATGTTTAATTATTTGTTCTTATATTTTCTTGAGTATTCTAATATAATGTGCCTCGCGTGTTCACATTTTATTATTTTTTGTGATACCAGTATGGTTCTGTAGCAGAGACAGTTGCCTATGACTTAGTTATGGAAGTTGCAATGAAAATTCAGGGCTTTCAGCAGAGGAACCTAATGTTGCATGGTCCATGGAAATGGCTTTTGACTGAGTTTGCATCCTATTATGGAGTATCTGAGATATATACCAAGTTGAGGTAATGTAAAGTTGATCTGCAATTGCTATAAATGATTTGATTTCTTTAATATGTAGTTTCACACTTTTTTCATTTTATTATAATAAGGTGTTCACAAAATTCTTTTTAAATAGATATCTATCTTATGTCATGGATGTGGCGACACCTACAGCAGACTGCCTCAACTTGGTGTGTAATCTACTAGCACCTGTTATCATGAAGGGCAATGGCAAGACTTCTTTGAGTCACCAGGAGGTATCTTTGACATTTAATTATTATGCTTGTCATATAACTTCAACTAGCCACTTCAATGTTTTAGATGTAGTCAATATACCTGAACTGATTGTTTTGTTAGCATTTGTTTACTATCAAATTCATTGATTTTTTGTCTGTCTAACATAGTGTTATTATTGTTCATCTCCAGAACCGAATACTAGGAGAGACCAAGGATCAAATTGAACATATACTAACTCTTGTTTTTGAGAACTACAAATCACTGGATGAATCTTCTTTCTCGGGCATCATAGAGGTTTTCAAATCAGCAACTGGCCATGCAGCGCCTGCATTGGAACCTGCTGTTAAACTTTACAAGCTTCTTCATGATATCTTATCTCCTGAGGCTCAAACTGCATTTTGTCACTATTTCCAGGTTAGATATAATTTATATTTTATGACAACAATCGCTAATTGTATACTCATGACATTGCAATTTAATTGACAAATTGGTATCTTGCTAGGTTGCCGCAAAGAAGAGGTCCAAGAGGCACCTGAGTGAAACAGATGAATATATTGCACAAAATAATGAAAGCAGTTTGATGGATGGCATAGCTATGTCTACTGCTTACCAGAAGATGAAAACCCTATGTATAAATCTTAGAAATGAGATTTATACGGATATCCAGATTCATAATCAAAATATACTTCCTAGGTATTATTTGTTTGAAGGACTCCATTTTTTTTTTCTAGAACTTTGATGTAGGTTATGTGTATCATATCTCATCTTTAATTTTGCTTACATGCAAATAAATATGTGCTGTGTTATGTGCATCTCTTCTAATCTTGAAACGCTACTAAATGTAGATAGACTTTCTGTTCTTCTATTTAATTGATGGTTACACAGTGGGATGTCTACTTTTTCAGGGCTACCTTAATGGAAATTTATAATGAAATTGCTATTAACTAGTGTTATTAGCTTATAGAATGGTAATATATCAGTATTGGGTACTATATAGCAGTATATTATTACTCCTTACCAAGTCCAATGAGTTGTACAAAAGTCCTCAGCAAAACTATTGAAGGGACTAACTGATTTTATTGTTCCCATTTTTAACCATGATATTTTTTCTTCATCCTTATCAGGACTAAATGCTGTACATTTTAAGTTCCAAAAAATTAGACCTGGTGTTAAAGCTTATAGTAAATGAATAAGTTACAGCCAAACTATGAAACGAACATGTAATTTACATATTGTAAACAAAAATGTTGCGTTTTGTCTTTAACTGCAACTGTTATCTTGAGTCTGTATTCACATGTGACAACATCCCTTTCTTCTACAATGATTACTTTTGTTTTGAGCTTGACTCAGACATTAAATTCAATCACATTATTAGATCCATTTCAAATTTCATCTTCCTTAGTTTTAAAGTATTATTGTGTTAGTTTATCAGATTGCTATTGTATGTTAAAGGTTCTAATGTAGCTGGTTCAATATTTTCACAGCTTTGTGGACCTGCCAAATCTTTCTGCTTCCATATACAGCACAGAGCTTTGCAATAGATTGCGAGCATTCCTCATATCTTGTCCACCATCAGGGCCATCATCACCTGTAGCAGAACTTGTTATTGCAACATCAGATTTTCAGAGAGACCTTGTAAGCTGGGGTATTGGGTAAGTGTTGTTATGCTTTAGTTGGAGACACTAAGTATGCCCTGACTTTTTAGTCAAAGAATGAATCCCTTCTACTACACAGATCTAACTTGTTTTATTTCCTTAGTTCCATCAAAGGTGGGGTAGACGCAAAAGAGCTATTCCATTTGTATATTCTTGTTTGGATACAAGATAAACGTCTATCTCTGCTGGAGTCATGCAAATTAGACAAGGTACTTACATTTAAGATATAGTATTAATATTGTCATATTTCATTGTCTTCAGGAAGATATTCCCTTTAGGTTAACTAGGTCTCAAGTAATCTTTTGATTGTCTTCAGGACTTAATTATAAACCCTAAAATTAATTTTACCTTAACCACTACATTTCTTCTGCAGTAAATTGTTGTGACAACAGGGTTTATAATCTAAATGCATTGCTGTTGCAGGTGAAATGGTCTGGAGTTAGAACACAGCATTCTACTACTCCCTTTGTTGATGACATGTATGAGCGGCTGAAGGAGACATTGACAGACTATGAGGTCATCATTTGCCGATGGCCAGAATATACCTTGGTTCTAGAGAATGTATGTATGCCAATTCTTGTTATTTCTTTCCCCTTTTTACCCATAAACTTTTGATACTATCCATTTCCCTTTTCATCTCTTCCACAAACAAATACCTATCCTTGAGATTTTTCTTTCTTTCAATTATTTCCTATATTAAAAAGGCCATTTTAGAACAGGAGTTTTTATTCCTTGGCTCTAAGTCTGTTATTGTATTTGATGGCCAAAATTTTGAAGACAGTTTGATTAATTTTTTGAAAAAAAATTTGGCAACAGGCCATAGCTGATATTGAGAAGGCCATTGTGGAAGCATTAGACAAACAATATGCAGATGTATTATCTCCTCTCAAAGAAAGCATGGCTCCTAAGAAATTCGGGCTTAAATATGTCCAAAAGCTTGCCAAACGAAATACATGTGCCTATGTGGTTCCTGATGAGGTGAGTTTAATTTCTGGAAAAACTGTTTTTCGTGTCTTTGATACTTTATTTAAAATTTCTTTACTTTTTCCAGCTCGGAGTTCTTTTGAATTCCTTGAAGAGAATGCTCGACATCCTGCGTCCCAGGGTTGAATCCCAGTTCAAGACATGGGGTTCTTGCTTGCCAAATGTTGGAAATACAACACCTGGTGAGAGACTTAGTGAGGTGACAGTGATGCTGAGAGCAAAGTTCAGGAACTACGTGCAAGCTATTGTGGAGAAACTAGCTGAAAATGTTAGTAGTCTTTTGAAAGAAAATTTATGGTTCTTGTTAACATAATACTTGACTTGTGTAGGTAGAGCATTACTGCAGTCACGATATTTAAGCACATATCAATAAATTTCAAATTGTCTAAATCTCATTTTTTCGGCTTTATAATGGAGTAAATACTGAGCAGATATTTATAAATGGAAAAATTGATTAACTTGCCTGTGAAGTTATTTTTTTCTTCATATTAGTATCAATTTCTTGTTCACATTTTAGAATAGTGTTAATAATCAAGTATTCAAGTATATCCTAATAGCTTTTTCCTTGTCGTTTCAGACAAAATTACAGAATACCACAAAATTAAAAAAGATTCTTCAAGAATCGAAAGAAACTGTGGTGGAGTCTGATCTAAGAAGTAGAATGCAACCATTGAAAGATCAGTTGGCTAGTACCATAAGTCACCTTCACAGTGTCTTTGAGACTCATGTTTTCATTGCCATCTGTAGAGGTTTTTGGGATCGTATGGGACAGGTCAGTTCACTTTCATCTGGAATCTGTTACCTTGCCTTTGAGCATCTTAGATTTGAGACAAATATTAATTGCATCATATCTCGGTATATTTCTGATTTAACAGGAAATTTTAAGTTTCTTGGAGAACAGAAAAGAGAATAGATCGTGGTACAAAGGCTCAAGGGTCGCTGTATCTGTGAGTAACTACTTAACAGCTTAACAGTCTGTCTCTGTTGTATAGTTATAAAGGTCTCAAAGAATATTGCTCTAGATTGATTGCTTTATAGTGAAGGAAAACGGTCGATTGACACCATTTGACACTTATGTAGAATTTGACACTTATGTAGAGATTAAAGGGTCATAAAAAAAAAAAAAAAACTTTTGGATTTGTTAAGAATAAGAGAAAGTTAGAAGTAGTAAAGGGTAGTAGTGTCAAATGGGGCTAAAAAAAATTTGACTGTCAAAATACCATTGTCTATAGTGAAAATGCCAGAAAGGCATTCATTCCTTGTATTGTTTCTATATGCTGTGTACTTTAGGTTATGATTTGTGACCTGAAGTAATATTGTGCAGATTCTGGATGATACGTTTGCTTCACACATACAGCAGCTTCTAGGAAATGCATTGCATGAGAAAGACCTGGAGCCACCTAGATCCATCATGGAAGTTCGTTCCATGCTATGCAAGGATGCTCCCAATCACAAGGACAACACATTTTACTATTAGGCCAATTCTACATGTAAATATGAAGAGAGGCATACATGGGGGTCACCAATTTTGTAGTAGGAGCAAGCAACTCAACTGCTCCCAGAAAGATCAATGTGCTTTTCAATGAGGAATAGTGATTTTTTCTATACATGGTATATATACAGTAAATTACTCATTGTAATACTTGGTAGCAGTAGTAGGAATAATATATAAATTTATTAGTTTTTTACATTCTATTAATCAGACCTTGGTCTCTTGATTAACTAGCACTGACATCATTAGTATTCTGTTTATTTATACTAAATATATGCACTAACAGATTAAAAGTTCTTCCACTGTTAATTGATTATGATAAAAGTGTTGATTTTTATAATATTTTTTAGAACATATGGGATAATTTTTTATTGATTAGCAGTGTAAAATTTTACACATTAACAGTGTATACCTATTAAAACTGAATCATTGTTTTGGTAGTTTCGATATTCCTGGCTTTATAAAAGGTAACTTGATTACTAGGTCTGATTAGTTTCGAGCTCGTTCAAATGAGCAGATCCTGGTAACTGATTATCACCTTTGGTTATTAGATGCTTTTTTAAATTAATCACATGGTTTAGCTCCTGCTCATTGATAACTCTGGAATTCCAAGCAATGTAGTAGAAATTTTTTAAGCTGACATGTTACTGTGACAGGAACCTTGACATTTGATGTCACCATTTGTTTTTACCTGATGTCATTTTCTAGGGGGTTTGCTTGGATATCGTAATTTGTACTTTTTTTTTGGTAATTTGATCTCTTAAATTTGATTCAAGGCCTTTATTTACGTATTCTCTCTATGGAACAGCCTCGGGTGTGCATTAATTTTCATATCCTTTTTCTGGTCTTTTAATTTTTTTAGTCAGTTTTTATTGTCCAGACATTTTAAATGATTGTATGATGAGTATAGGTGAAAGTCAGAGCTGGCTTGGTGGGTTCAATTTGCAAGAAGTCTTCTTAGTTAAATAGATCAGTCATAGGTATTTAATTTCTCTATCATTAACGTAATTTTGATTCTTGTTTCTGGAAATGGTATTGATATTGTTAATATTAATATTGTTTCCACAGAAACACCCTCTAATATCTTAGGCGATCTCATTTGATTTTATTTTCATTATATGTTCTTGTTAAACATCATTTAAATTTAATCAACCATACCTAAATTTTAATTGTCAACATATCATATCAAATTAAAAAATGAACGACTTTATTATTTCAATCAAACTTGAATTATGGCCGGAATCTGAGTTAGGTACAGCTGGAGAAAGCAAGGATATGTTTCATGTGTTCAGGGCCAAGTTGTGAATAAGAATTTGAATAGCACTCGGGACATTTGAATAAAGATATTTACATGATCAAACTACATTAAGATCAATTGAACTTCGGTGCAGAGGGAGTGTACCAAACCAAGCTTAATTGCAGCACAAGCAAATACACAACAGTCAATTTACTACAGTTCAACTTTTCTTCAAGCTGCATCGGCAGATCACAGTAGCTTTGATATAACTTGGCAAGAAGTCCAAAATGCTTTAGTGGCAATCCTTGCAACCACAGGATTTTGATATATCCTGTCAAGAGAAAAAGTGAAAGATATCAATAAAAATTAAACAATGATCTCAGAAGAGGGTAAAAGAGTCACACTAATTTTTCTGCACTTTACTAAATATAAAAACAAATTGACAACAGTTTAAACCCAGAATCAGTGTCCCACATAAGTTATCAATGAAGTTATACTAACAGGAAGTAACCAACTGCATAGATAAACATGTTACATGGTACATCAACTAGGTTGGACATTAATGAGTTCCTTAACATTTACTGAGAAGAGCAGGGTGTTTGGTAAAAAGCCATTACCCAATGGCTGTAGCTCCCCATGATGCAACATTATAAACAACTTTGCTCCCATCCCATGCCTTTCGAAGCTTTCCCTTTTTCTTTTGCACGGAAAATGTCTTGCTAAGAGCTATAAAAACACGTCAAAAAAGTCATAAATGATAAATTCTTTCCCATTCCTTTATCTAGGTAATACTTGGCTAAAGTAGAGTACAAAACTTTATCTAGAATGAGTAAGGTAGCCAAGGAGATGCTTCTACTTTCTTCCCCATTTTCCACTCAAGCGTATGGAGTTGTGGACAAAACAAGAAATAAGACCATATATTATGGAGGAAGCAACCAAACTCACCATCCTGGAGTTGATTTGGGGTTAAATCCTGCAAAAGGCAAAATACTCAATCAGAGATAATTGAAGTGCTCAAATTGCAATTTAAATTATGAATCACCGAACTAAATATTTGAACTGTAAATCGTAAATCCGACCAAATTTAAAATACGGGGACAAAAAGAAATAGGTTGAACTTTATCATACTATAGTGCTCAATGTAATAGTTTTGAAAGAAAAAATTTCCATAAAAACAGATATTGAACATCAAAGCCAGAGACAAAAGGAAAACAATATTAATGCAATACTCATTTGCAAACTATTTTCTGATATTCAAACTTCGCCAGATATAAATTGGACATCTTCCTATAGAAAATAAGCTTTAGAAACTTAAACTTCACTATAAACCATGGAAGGAAAAACATTTTAATGCACCAAATAGTCATGTTCGCTTAAACAGCATTGCAGTAAACATACAAGACAACTTTACAAATGGTTGAGGAACAATCCCCACAACCTTTCAGGTAACATACAAGTACTTTTTTCTGTTTCTGGAATTTGCATCCTAACTGAGAAGCATATGCAGTGTCTGTTACATAGGCATATACAAGAACTCAGAAGGTGCTTTTAAGTCAACAGATTTAGACTTTCAGATTTTTCAGATTATAGCAGTTAAGAGTGACACAATTAAGAGTAACTTATACCTAGGCCCTAAATTGATGGGTACGGTAGAGAGTCTGAGATAACAAAAGACTACACTGATAACAAACCTTGGTTTGCTTGAGGGACAACAAATATGCAGCCATGAAGCATGCTATTCCTTCCACTATATCTTCTTGTTTAACAAGGACATAATCTTCTTGGTCTGAGTTCGCCTCTTCACCTTCCCAAAGATCATTTTCGTTAACAAAATCCCAAGAACCACCTTCTTCTGTCAAAACCAAGCTTTTTTCATTAGCATTCTAAAAGTAAAGACCCAAACAAAAAAAGAACATTTGCACGAGTCGGTACCAACTACACTGAGAGAAACTGATGCTTGTGCATGCTCCAACTTTTCAAGGAAGTCAGGACATTCAACTCTAGATTTGATTAGGTCACACAACTGCATGGAGCACACAACATTCCAAGCTATCAAGTTAAATCTCAAACAAAATATCAAATATCCTTCTTAACAAATCGTCAATGCATAATACACATAGCATCAACTACAATATACAAGCACAGCACTAACAATAATTACATCTAGAAGAAGTACTTGTTCCACATAAAAAGGCTACCGTCAAACAGACACAAAAACACCTTTGTTGTAAATGGTTGTTTGCATTAGCACAACAAAATAGGACAGTTGTGTGTTTGGAAACAGTTGACACCAACTTAAACCCCACATTAGCTTCGATCCAACACTTATCTTGCCAATCCTTTTTGCGCTTTGGAAAATACCAACGAACATTTTTTTTTTTGCCTTTAAAACGGTAATCAAAACACGCTATTAGACAGTCGTTTTACACTGTTCTTCAACCAGAATTGGAATTTCGCTTATTGACCAATGTCGACCTTCAATGCAAACTTTTATTACGCTGATTATTAGGGTAAATCTTCAATCTTGATACGAAACGGCATAAAAGGTATCTAAAAAGTGCATCTAAGTTTTACAAAGAAAAAAAAAAGAAAAAGAAGCTTTATCACTTCAAAAATTCAAAGTAATCGTTTATCAAAGAAGCCCTCATTTTTTCTCTAACACGGGACTGAGAAGCCTTTTGTTATTCATCACATAAATCATACATAAAAAGGCAAGTTTTCCTCGCTCGAAACGCACAATGCGAACAAATAACATAGAAAATCCCAAAAACGCTTACCCTAACGGATAGAAATTTCAAGTATCTAAGTTGGAAGAGAAAAAAGAGAGTAATTGCCTGATCGGTTTCTGGATCGGGGGGCGTGGAAGGATGCGATTCGTCAGAGTCTTCTTCTTCTTCCTCCTCTTCTTGTTCTTGCTGTTGTCCATCGGAAGCATTGATGAGTTCAAGGGCTCTCTGACACTGTTCCAGCATGGCCTCAAGGGTTTTCCGCTTCACCCGAACCGGGTTCGGGTTCGGATCGGAGACCCCAACCTCCATTCCGGTTCGGAAAGGGGAACGGGTTGGTGTTTGTGCGTTGACGACGGTGGCGAGAGGAGAGAGAAGAGAGTTATTGGTGGCGGCGTGGAAGACACGTGACTTTTTGTTTTCTTAATTTTAGCAATTTTGAATTTCAATGTTAATTTTGCGGACGAGGTTGTCGGTTGTGTTTTCGAGGACGAAGGAAAGAAGAACAGAAACAAACAACAGCAGCGTCAGGATTGTGCTGCTCCCAATGCAATTCATAGGCTTTCTTTCTGTTTTTTTTTTTCTTTTGCAAAATTTGCAGGGTCCTCTTTTTTTCTCCAATGAAATTCATTTTAGAAGCATAATTAAAAAAACAACTAATTTTTTTTAGGAGAATTATGAACAAAATATTTACTAAATAAATTGAAATTATATCTGAAATATTATTTATTTTTGAAAAGAATGTCTAGTGTATCAAAATGAATTATTGAAAATTATAAAACTTTCTAATTCTTACATATGAGGTCTACTAGCTAGACATGGAACGAATATCCAGAAGATTATATGACATTAAAGTTGATGAAGAAAATATATGAATGACATTAATTATGTAAAGAACAAGTACGAGGTATAATAAATTATATCTGAACATCGAACAAAGATTATATATGAATGAGATTACAATTAGATTATTATATAAGTTTCAATAAAGAACAATAAAAGGATTGAGATATTGATATATTGGTGAAATTATTATAATTGATTTATTTAAATATAATAATAAAAGTATCAATTGATATTTCGTAGATATTTAATAGTAGTAGTACGTAGTTACATAAGTTCATAATCTAAAAATTCAAATAACTTTTAGTAAACTGACACTATGAGCAATTTGATTGTGTTATTTATTTATTTTTTATAATGTAAGATTTTGAGCACATAAAGAGCAAAACACGTTTACTTTAATTTGGACCTTATTATTAGTGAAGACATTTGTAAATTTATATCATAAAAGTTTGACTTGTTGTTCCACAATTTGAAACAACCAAAACAAATGGGCGAAGTTGGTTTTCCATCCCAATCTCCGTAATTATTGCAACCAAGAAGAAATATTATTCATGACAAGACCAATTGACTAGCATGGTGAAGAAAATTTTGGACTATTTCTCCCATAACTTACAGCCACAAGGGAAGAAAATATTATTTTTTGACCTTGCTTAAAGCTTAACATGCAAGTCAGACCTTATTTAAATAGATACAACCTCAGCTTTACTTGTTTAATGTATAATTTTTAATGTTTAAGAACTGCTAATTAATTATATGAATTATATATATAATATCTATTAAGGTGACTACTTCTTTTGCATGTGCTACAAAAAGGGTTCTAATGAGTTAATTTGTGAAATTCGTATCATTCTTTATCCTTAGAGTTTTGTATGAATAGTTACATAGATATACTAAGTTATACAATTCAGAAAAAGCTTTTAAAGATATAGAGGACAAAAGGTGATGAATGACTTGACAATTAGTTCAGCATGTTAGATCTTACAATTCATTTCACTTGATTTTATGAAGTTGTTTGATGAATACATTATTACGAAATAATGTATTTTGTATGAATAGTTACATAGATATACTGAGTTATGATCTAGTTAACATAAGTGAAATTATTTCATTTTATTTTATGAAATTGTTTAATAATGAATACATTATTACGAGATTGTTTTGTGGATATTACTCCAAAACTATAACATTTGAATATAAAAAAATTTCTCTAAGGAAATGTGGAAAGCGAGTTTATTGTGGGTCTGGAGTGCATTGTCCATAAAAGTCTAATGGTGTGTTTGGATATAGTATTTTAATGAAGCAATTCATTTTTTTTTTTGAAGAATTTAGATTTCTTTGTAATGAAATGTTTTGTTTGGACAAAGAAATTAAAAAACATTTAAAATGCAAGCATTTTTTTGAAGTATTTCAATTAGTTAAATTAGTAGAAATTCAAATACCCTCAAAATAGGTAGAATTTGAAATTCTTCTCACTCAACTTCATACTCTGAACTCTTTGGTAGAGTTCTTAATTTGACCTAGTCTGTAGACAAACTCGATGAGCCAAACAAGCCAGGTGAGCCTGACAACCCAAATGGATCGAGCTAGCCCAATCACACAAATAGGTTGGGCGAGCTTGACGACCCAAACAAGTCGGGTAGGCCTAACGATGCACACGGGCCAAGCGGGCCTAACAACACAAACGAGTCGGGTTGGCCCGACGAACCAAACAGGAACGACGACCCAAACAGGTCAGACGGGTCCGACTAGCCTGACGATCCAGATGGGCCCTATTGGCCCAACAACCTAACCAGGTCGGACTGACCCATCAACACAAACTGGTCGAACGAGTCCATTGCACAAACGGACCCAACGACCTAGATGGGCCGGGTGGGCCCAATGACCTAGAGGGACCAAGCGGGCCAATGACCTAGACGGGTTGGGCTGGTCAGACTTGTTAAGATCATCGGGTCAGCCCAACGTCTAGGTTTCTCGACTGGTCCGACCCGTATAGGTCATCAGATTATACCAGCCTGACTGGGTAGTCGGGTCGTCGAGTTCGTTTCCAAATTTATCCTGAACTCAAAACATAATTAAGTCTAAAATAAATATTGTTAAAATGAAATTTTATTTTACAAGACATTCAAATGTTTTATCCAAACAAGAAATTGAAATGTAAGGTATTTTAATTTCTTTATCCAAACAATTTATTTTGAAAATGAAGGGAATTTAATTACAGACAATTCAAACAGTGGCGGAACTTGACCAAAAATTTTAGGGGGGGCCAAATTATATTTATTATATATAAATTATTATTTTTTAATTAAAAAATTAATTTCTTTTAATTTAAAAAAATAATTAATTTACATCATTCTTTTATTCAAAATAAGCACTCATGAAAGAGTAACATAAAGTTTATCATCAACAATAATATATTAAAAAAAAAAACAAAAGTTACCTTTATTTAGAGTGCTCCTTTACGCTTTTTCAATGACTTAAAATTTTCAATAATTGAATCAGAGCTGAAGTTAGTTGCAATATCCCTTTCAATATAGATTATCACAGTGCTTGCTAAAAATTTAGCCTCCATCTTATTTCTCAACTTGTTCTTGATTATTTTCATTGCAGAAAAAGATCTTTCAGTTGTAGCCAAACATGTACATAACTCTTGCATTGTTGATAAATTCTTCAAATTTGAATCTTGACGAGCATCAATAATGAAATGTTGAAGTTGAAAATTCAAATTAATCTTCTCTTGCTCATTGAAATCCATGGGATAATATTTTTCCACAAGAGTGCAAATTTTATCAATATTAAAAGCTTTATAAGCATCCTTAGGATCCAAAGCAGAGCTTAGAATTAATAACTCCATTGCTTGGTCATTAAATCTACAATTAGAGTTAAGGAACATTTTGGACCGAACAATTTCATTTTTTGAGTAAGTTCATCTTACTCAAAAGAAGAAATTGTTTGGTCTAAAATGTTCCTTAACTCTTCAATTTTGCCGTAGTGCAATTTGATTTTGAAAATAATAAAAATTGATGGTGAAAATTGAAATGAAAATAAAACGGAAGAAAAAGATGGATGCACGAAAGAAGGAAACCAAATAAAAAAGTATAAGAAATTATAATAGAGAAAAAAACGTGATTTTTAAATTTTAAAAAAGATTTTTCAAACTAAATTAATATAAATAAGGTAATAATATATAAATAAAGTAATAATATATAATAAATAAAGTAATAATATATAAATAAAGTAGTAATATATAAATATTTTTTTTTAAATATATAGAAAATAAAATAAAATAAAATTAATATAAATAAAATAATAATTTATAAATATTATTTTTTAAATATATAGAAAATAAAATATTCTTCCGCCAATGAATTCAAATATAATGAATTTCAATTTCTCAACATTGTTAAAATGCTTCATCCAAACACAAAGTAAATGTAAATGTTTTGTTGTATTTTTTCTTTCTATCGATTGTGTGTGTTTTAGATGTTGAGTTTCTTTCATGTAATTTGGTTTACAATATATTATATGTGCGAATATAAGATTTGGTATGTGAGTATTATTTGAGAAAGAGTTGTACATTCAATTTTAGATTTCTAAGCTCAATAACAAAGGACATGTGTCAAAGTTAAATGCTAGGAAGATATGAAATTTTATGAATTGTGAGTAAATTTTACTGAGAAGTTATATATTTATTTATTTGAATCAGTGAAGATAGAATAATAATGTGGAAATTTCATTTTCAAATACGAAAATTTTTAAAATTTTTATTTGTTGGAGAAATGTAACATCTTGAAAAATTATGATAATTAGGAAAATAAATAAATGGAATTAAATACATATTTCAAGTATAAGATAAAATGGTTTAGTAATTAATTAATTAAAAAAAATTAGATATCATCATATATTTTTATATATTGTCATATATTAATAAGTAATAATTAATTATTTTAAAAATATTTATTAAAAAATTATTATAAGAGATATAATGATTTATTATTATTTATTTTGATTATTTTTCATAAAATTATCAAGGAGTATATTGAGAATATATTTATTGTGTAAATTGTTATTATAAGAAAGATTTAGTTATTAAAGAAAGATTACGTCGGAAATAAGGTGAATATCAATGTATAAGCCAAATATTTTTGTATATTTCTTAAGAGATAAAATATTTGATAATATGAGAATAATTTTAAAAGATTATAGAATGTATGAAAATTATTTAAGTTAGTTTTCGTTATTTTATCTCCAAGGATATTACAAGATCTTTAAAGTCTCATATTTTATTTGAAAGATCTAATGAGATTTTTTCTAAAGAAACAAAACAGAAAAGTAAGAAAAGATATATTTGACATTTTATAGTTATTATATGGATAATGTAAAATCTCTTAAAAGTATATATAAAGTTGTAGTTTCAAATATTCCAATCGAAACAACTCTATTTCATAGGGACCTTAATATCTATGATTCTCACAAAATTATATTGTCAGAAGGGTTCAAGAACTTAAATGGTTCCATTGTAAATGATCTTTTGATGGACATTTTCCCTTCGCTTTACTTTTTTTTGATTACTTTCTTAATGATATAGAATGTGTCCCTGTGCGATGTTTTCTTCAGTCAAAATCGCCTTTCATTGTTCAAGAACATGACCTTTCATCCATTGACTTAAGCTAGAAGATTGGATCATACTGATTCCAAGTTATCCAATAATAATATTCCCTCCATGTATCACAAATCATCTAACTTACATTTAATGAAACTATAATAGATACTCTTAATTTTCTTTCAAAGATACATTATGTCATTTCACCAAATAAAACAATAATGTATACAAAGTAACGTGAATGACAGAATAAATAGAAACTTCTATAATACAAATCATAAGTGTCAAACAATATAAGCATTACAACCATAATGTGTATATATACACCAAACTACATTGTAACAAGGACTTATCTATTATACCCATTCTTTCAACTTGGCCGATGAATGTGTTGGGTGGTAAACTTTTAGTTAATGGATCCGCTATCATTAAGTTTGTACCAATATGCTCAATTGATATATGTTATTTTTGTACTTCCTCTTTAACTGATAAATACTTCAAATCCACGTGTCTTGCTCCTTTCAAGTATTTATCATTCTTTGAAAAGAAAAAAACTACAAAATTATCACAATAATCCTTATTGGTCTTGCTATATTACCAATAGTACCAAACCTCAAAGTAAATTTCTGCAACCCTAATGCTTGAACTGTGGCCTTAAGGCATGACACTAATTTAGCCTCCATGGTAGAAGTGACAATCACATATTGTTTTTCACTTTTCTATGATACCACTCCTCCAACCGAAAGAAAGATGTATCCAAATGTGGGTTTTCTTGAGTCCACACATCCAACAAAATCCGAATCTGAATAGCCAATCACCAAGGTGATATGACTTTTTATATGTAAGCATGTAATCCTTTATGCCTTGTAAATACCTAAGAACATTCTTTGTAGGTTTTCAGTGTTCTATTCCATGATTGCTTTGATGTCGACTCAACATTCATACAACAAAGCTAATGTTTGGTTGAGTACATGTTTGGGCATGTATCAAACTCCACTTATTCACCAGAAATCGACTATGCATCCAGTAAATTTATGAAAGTCGACTTCGAGAGAAAGTTTTCGCATAACTATGGAAGTCCAACACAAGTACAGAAGTCACCTTACCTTACGAATGTCGACTTGCTGTCTTAATGACTTACGGATGTGATTCTTTTAGCTTGTCCACGGAAGTTTACTTCCGGAATTTATCCCTATTTGCCACTTCTGGAAACACTCCACTTATGGAAGTCGCCACTTCCGGACACTTTTCTTTTTTCTTACAAAAGTTGTTAATTCCGAACAACATCGCACTCCGCACACTTTTCTCCTATGGAAGTTGTCACTTTTGGAAATGAAAATAATATTTTACGAATTGTTACAGTTTAATTAACGTATAAATAAGTACGCTGATTTTATTTGTGAAGTGATTATATTAATATTGAGCTGGATTAATCAATTTGGACCTAAATTAATAAGAATGTGAACTTTTGTCATGAAATTAAACTAATAAGAATATGAACTTTTGAATTATTAAATGAGATTTAAAATAGAAATTAATTGAGTTAGAAGATAGTTAAAAACTTAAATAAAGTAATATGATACTTTAGTTTTGAACTATAAAACTGAGTAATCAACACGAGTTTCATTGTAAATTATTTTGGATTGATTTTAAGCATTGCAAAACTTATTTGTATTTTGTACAATATTTTTAATACAAATATTTTTTTTGACTATACTTATTGGTTTAATTATCCCTTTAGTCCTCATTTTGGAGGCAAAATCTCGAAATGGTACCCAAATTTTTAAAAGTCTCAAAATGGTCCCCTTTTTTTGTTAAAACGTCTCACGTTTGTCTTTTCCGTTAAGTCAAGGGTTGACGTCGTTAGAGAGAGTGTCACGTGTCAGTTCCTCGATTTTTTGAATTTTTTTTTTATGAGTTAAAATGCTCTTACTTGCAAGACTAAGAAGATTTTATCTTACTAAAGATAAATTTAATGAACTAAAGTTACTTAGTTTTTATTAAAATTTTAAAGATCCTTTAAAAACAATTTGAAGGCACGGAAACGTAAATATTAAATATCATAAAATCGCTTAAAATTAACTTCAATACAAAAGTTATAACTCAACATAATTCAGATGACAAGAATAATAAAGTTGAGTCAAACTCAATCAAATGCAAATGACTAGACACATCAAAATTTTATATTTATTTATCATCATCGGTAATTAGGTTTACTTAACATTTGATGTGTTTTTTATAAATTTATAACGAGATTAATTTTTTGGATATGAAATAATTATTTGGAGGATATAGATTAAACTTGTGTTTCAGTTAAGTGTCAAAGTTTGACGCTCCTTGTTTCAGGTAGAAAATGTATATCCAACACAAAATGTTTGTGTAGTTTGTTTGTAATTTTGACATTAAATTTACATAAATCCTAAGTAAGTGGGAATGAATAATCTCATATTCTACGATTTTGATGGATCCATATTTATACCTAGAGAATAGTTCATTTGAATGACTAACAATGATAAATTATAACATAGATCGAACTATTTAGTAATTAAAATCTTATCTTCGAAGTAAAATTTGTAAAAGCTATTTATAAATGAGATAGTATAATAAGACTATTTGAAGTAGAATAAGATAAATAAAAAAACGTATTTTACATTCTAGATGCTACATGATAGAGATAACACAAGATATCATTTAGATTTTCTATTAGACCTTTTTTTATTTTCTGTTAGTTTGTTGTGAGTTTTTGTTAGCATGTAACCTTTACCATTTATATATTTACGGTTTTCTACTTTATTCTAAGTGTAATAAGCCTTGTATACTACATGTCTATGTTTAAGATGCCAACTTGTGTGGGTGAAGAGATTAAGAAAATACAATGGAAATTATTTTGGGGATTGGGAACAAAGGATAGAAAAATAGCTTGGGTCCAATGGGAAAAAATGTGTCAAAAAAAAGAAAAGGGTGGTCTTGGGATTAAGGATATCAAATCATTTAACATGGCTTTACTAGGGAAATGCAAGTGGAGACTAGGAACAGAAAAAACAGGGTTATGGAAGGACATAATAGACTCTATGTATAGATCATGGAGAAACCTAAATGATGCACAATGCCCTAGAGGTAAATCTTTGTGGTGGAGAGATTTAAAGAGTACTTGTGGAGGTTCAAAAGAAAGTTGGTTTGACAAAAATATAAAATGGAAAATTGGTTCAGGAACAAGGATAAAATTCTAGGAAGATAAATGGCTTGATGAAACAACACTAATGGAAACATATCCTAGATTATATGCTAATTCAAATATGAAACAAGTAATTTTGGGAGAGTTAGGCCAATGGATTGAAAACAAGTGGGAATGAAACATGAGTGGGAGGCGACAATGGTTTGAATGAGAAAAATCACAAGTGTGTACACTAATGTCACAACTATTTATAATTCAATTAACAAAGGAAAGGGATGACACTTGAGTATGGAATGGTGAAGATGATGAGGTTTACACTACTAAAGATGCCTATATGAAGTTGCATGACAACTCTAGCCATGAAGATAAACACTCTTTACAACATTATGGGCACTTAGGGTATTACCATTGGCCCAATACTTTGGTTGGAAGGTTATACTAAATAGAATAATACCAAGGTACACTTAAGGCATAGGGGATGCAGCTTGGACACCATTTTATGTGGCATGTGTGGGGAGACTGAGGAAACAACAAATCATTTGTTCTTCGAGTGTAAGATAGCAGCTAGAGTGTGGAATATGTGTGACTTTTAGGTAGGAGTTAGTAATGTACACCATAACTAGCCAAGGATACATTTGAAACAGTTCTACCTAGTGGAGTTAAACCAAAAAGGAAATGTGATATGGAAGGCAATGTGGATAGCAATTATATAGTGTATATGGAATCAAAGAAATGGAATTATATTTAGAAAAAAGCAAGCCTGATGTAGAGGAAATTTTATGTATGGACAATTGAGAATGTGGACATGGATAAGGAGCAAAAATGACAAGGAAAGTTTCTCGTATTCTAATTGGTATGTTTGCCCTATGCATTGTATTAGAACATGATTGTGATAGACTCTAAAATAACATAGCTAGAACATTGGGTGCACTTTTAAGCTAGAAAACAAACAAGCCAACAAAACAAACCATCTCAATGGAATAAATTGCTTCAAATAAAGGGCAAAACATAATACATCAAGTATGATAATAACCACACGAGATGGGCTAACTATGAAACAAAAGAATGGGGTTGATGCAAATATGAAAAGATACAATGCAATAACCACACTCAGGCAATTCAACCTAGAGGTTTGCTTTTGTAGAAATTATTATACAGGTGCAAGGACATACATCGAAAAATGTGCTACATGTAGAGTGTATTATCAATGCCACATCAAAGATGCACACTATCACAAAGTGAAGGATCAACATTGATACTCAACAATACCAAATCTGGAGGATGAAACGAAATGCATAATGAGAAATGACAATATGCTTAAGTGTCAATCCATTTTAAATCGGGGTCACATGAATCTGAATAACGGATACAAAAAATTTATTTCGAATGTTATGCGATGCACCACTACAAGTTGTATAATTATGGGCAACACCGGAAAGGACTCATTAATCTTACAAGAATTTCACATTCAAGAGTTGCACCAAATATTAATCTTCAATTGAAAAGGTATGGGTTGCACTGATATATAGAATAAATGCAATCTTTATTATTGAACTAAGAATGGTCAATGCAAGGCAAATCTTAATATGTGAAAACAAAGGATATTTATCATTGTTAGGGCTAGAAATGTGGGAATTTGCTGGAATTAAATGTAACATCCCTATTAAGAACAACAAATATTTTTTGTAAGGGTTGAGACACCCCTAGTGTTTCATATATATACATATATATATCTATATATATATATATATATATATATATATATATGTATATGTATATTTGTATATATTTTGTGTGCGTGCTCCTTATCCTTTATCTGTGCATCACACTTTTCATATGGTATCAGAGCTACGTTTGATTTTTGTCAAGAGCATGTAATTCAGCATCCATGGCCTTGTTTTGACAGTCATGTTGAGAAGCTTATTTAAAGGATGATGGCTTGGGCAAAAATATTGAGACAATAAATGATGTGGTCAGTGAAACAATCATCATAAGAAGGAAATAAATGCATGGGATAAGGAGTAGAGAAATGAGCAATGGAAGCAAAAACCACAATAGTATTGATCCAAGTATCAAGGCCTAATTTTATTCCTAAGAAAAATCATGTTAATAGTAGAATGGTTAAATCAGAACTAGTATCATCATCAAGAATCATGACAATTGAAACAAGCAAAGGGAGAAAATAAAAAAAAATAAAAATTAATATTAGAATCATCATTAGAAACAATAGGATCAGATGACAAAAGAATAAGGAAAAACAATCTCATAAAAAACAACATTTCATGAAACAAAAATAGATTTTGAATGAAGATCATAGAGAGCATATAACCTTTTGGTCCTGATTTGTAGCCAAGAAAAGCACATTTCAAACTTCTGAAATCAATTTTATTTCTTCCTCAATGTTAGTATTAGCATAGGACAGGCAACCAAAAACCTTGAGATTTGAAAAATCAGATTTAGCAGGATAAATTAGTTCATAAAGGATTTATTAAGGAGAAATGAATTGGGTTTATAATGTGAACAACAAGTTTAAGAGAAAAAAGATAAAAAAATATTTGGAATCCTTTGCTTGACAAAGAAGAACATTGATAGACTTTTAAATCGTCTCAAGTTTATACAAAATTGATTTCTCCATTTGTGTAGTATAATGAAAAACTAAAGATCAATTATAGGAAGACAAAATGGACTTTGAATGATTTTTTTGAGTGTGTTTTGTGTAGATGGAGGAAACAGTTTTTAATTTTCTAAAATAAAAAAAAAATCGATTTATGTTTTAAAAGTTTGAGATCATAGATAATTGAAATACTCACTCGTGAGGTGCATACACTTCCTTCTATAGCGATTTGTGGTCATCAACGTATGGATTCAAATTGTGAAATGGTGTTTAGAATGTGTTTAATAAATTTTGTTGAAACTGACTGTGAATAAAGTTATTTGGTTATTAGAATTAATTTTAAAACAATGTGACTTAGATTTATATATTTTTATAATAAAAAATTAAAGATAAAGTTTGTTATGTTTTTTTTATTTAACTAAAAAATAAACTAAAACTACTTAACTTTTAATCAATATCAATATTAATAACGAAAATTTCCAACGCTAAACTAAACATGTAAACTTTTATTTTAAATGGGATTAACTTATTTTTCAACCGGATTAGAAAGAATACAAGTAGTAGAAGCCAAACAAACACTTTATATTTTTTATCCATAGTTGTTAATATGATAGCTTTTGTTAGCTTTCGATCTAGTCACTTCTTTCTCCCTCTCTTCCATTTTTACTACTAAAGTCAATATTATTATCTTCAGAAAAGAAAAAGAAAAAAAAAAAAAACAGGCATGATGATATTGTCTTGTAAATTTAGGGCACCCCTTGTGGGGAATATGAAGAGAAATTTGTGGAAAGTGGGAAAAGAACAGTCCTTGGATTCCTAGCTTTTAACTTCACTTATTTTCTATAACTTCGGCTGTGTCTACGCTTCACTGTATGCGGAAGCAACAGAATTGCCCGTTATAATGGGATAACACATAACACTAACTTCTAAGAAAATATAATTTTTTTTATGTAAATTGTGGTACATAGTATTAAAAATGGAGTGGGAATTTAAGTTTCACGTTTCTTAGAGATAAAAAAAAGGAACTCATAAAAATAATATTCATAAATTTATTATTTTAAAATTTTTGGATTAAAGTTGATGACGATTTATTATATAAATTTAACTTGTATTTTATAATTAGTATTCTATCATTTCCTGAAATCGTACACTGATCACATCGTTGATATTTTGACTACACGGATTGTTGCCGTTGCCATGTAAAATAATATACATTCTACAATCATAGGTCAAGTAGTACATAACACGTTCTTTTTGTTCCTTCAACAGTTTTCCCTTGGAACTTAAAATAGACCATTGAAATAGAACACTTTTGTTTGTATTTTGATACAAAAGGTGAAGTAAAACATGTGAGAGTTAACTCAAGGAAATTAAACCATTGTATGGAAAACTCCCCCATGATCACTTAATAGAGAATTTAACTCAAATCTTACAACATTCTTATTATAAGAATATAAAAAAATAAGAAGAGTCAAATATAAGTTTGAAGTGTCTTTGACTTGGAGCAAGAAACATCATAGACTTAGAACCTATTATATAGTCACTAATACTAACTCATTGGTTATCCTAGGCGATGTGGAATTTTTTAAGACATGTTATTTTTATCAATCCAACACACATCTCTCTCTATTATATATATATATATATATATATATATAACTTTATTATATCTTAGTTATTAATTTTAAATGACTAAAATAATATTTTGAAACTAAATGTATTTTTAATGTCTAGTATTCATGAAAAATTATTAGATATCATTCTTCTCCACATGTTAATTGCAAAAGTAATGTGAAGGTGTTTCTTTTCCCCACATACCTATTGTATCACCATTACTTTGAATGTAAACAAAAAATATGAAAAATTGTATCGAGTTGATGATTGAAATCAATTAGAGATAAGACAAATTTAAAGTATATAAGTTGGTGAAAACCTTATAACTCATTTTATAAGATTAAGTTATATATAAAATTCACTTCTTAAAATATATATGAAAGTCATCCAAATTTATTAGACCTATCGTGTCATACGCTAGTGAGTTGCTATCGAACTATCTATTAATATATCTAATCTCATACTTGAGATATATATGCCTCAACGTAAGAGTTATTATGAAAATCACATTAACTAAAGATAAAGTATAAAGTGCATCTACAAAATATAAGTGGACGTAAATCTCACTATAAAATTAATTTTGTAGAGTTAAGCTAGGCTCAAATTCCAATGATATCAAAACCATTTAAAACATATTCTTAGAAATTTGTTGTTTGTTATATGGAGATGATTAGGTAATTACACTCAAATGCATGTTGATTTAATGAGGGGTCCATACTGTTAGAATTAATTGACGAATTAATTCTATTATCTGACTCATTTAAAATATTATTATGGGTCTAAATGTGATTTAATAAAATATAAAAGTTTATTGGTTATTGTGGGAAGTCATAATAAAATAAAATAAAGATAAAATAAAACCCAACCTAACTTGATGGACGTTGGTTTATAAACATGATTAAGGTTATGTCTCTAGTCTTAAGGTTCTCTTACAAGAAAGAGAGTGTTAGAGGAGAAATGAAGACAAAGAGATAGATTAAGAAAAGAAAGTTGAAAAACAAAAATTGAAAAACACATTCTGATTGGATCTCTCATGAATAAGGTTAATATCCTATTATGTTGTTTTATGTACGTGAATGTGTGAGAATCATGAATTTTAAGATCCTAAAATAATTTTCTATAATAAATTATTATTGCATGAAAAATGTAGAATAATTTACACATACATGCATGGATTTTAAGCAAATATGGATGGAAGTCTTGAATCCATGCCCGTTCTGAGTTCTGAGTTCTGTAGGTTTCACATCTTAAGAAAAAATATGGATTATTAATCTCTCCCCAAAAGGACCATGTTCTGAGTTCTATAGGTTTCACCTTTGTCTAATTCTCAACCATCAATTCATATGTTTGACAATATACCTTTAAAGTTTTAGTTTATTTCAGCCATATCAACGACACTGTAAAGTTTCTCCAATTACCAGTTCCAAAGACCTACTTTGCTGCGTTCACTGTACTAAAATCCAAAAAGTGTCTGAAACCGGAGTTTGTCTAGCTACACCCCTCAATCATCAATACGCCCTTTCTATCACATTTATTTTCTTTTGCAAACGTCCCAATCAAACAGCTCACAAATTTAACTTCATTATAATCAAAATTAAATCACACATACTATTTAATTCTAAAAATTTAATTCCATGCGGATATAATCCTCTTCTCTTACTCATTTTCAAAACTACAACAACCAAATTCTAATACATTTAGTAACTCGAAAGTTATTTATATCAACATCTACTCCGATATCATTATAACATATTAATTTTTCATCATTATACCAAAGCATTTTACTATTAATATGCTAAAGAATAAAAATGTATTAAGTTACAATTAAGTTTTTGAATAAATGAACGTGTATGTAGTATTTTTAAAACATAAAATATGGTTTTGGTGACGGTTGAAAGTATGTTTTGTATACCAAAGTTTAATTTGAGAACTTAATATATAGCACAGAAATATTAGTTGGCACAATAATAATTTATGTTTCTTAATTAATTAATTAATGATATGTATAAACTTAAGTATATTAAGAAGCACGTGTACACTCACGATTTACTTCTTCAGTATTATAGTTTCTTTCTCTTTTTCTATTTTTTCAAATATTATCAAATAAGATGCGTTATCAAAAACATTTTTGTGAAAATACCATTTTTTTTTTCGTTCTAAACAAGAAATAGTGTGTGCAGTAATTTGGTCTTGTGCATGTATTAAAGGAGTGGCGCCTCCATGCATGCACACTACCACTTAAACTAAACAACAACAACTACTACTATACCTTCTTTTCCTCCTCCATCAACACACACCAATTATGGGTATTAACACCACCATCACCACCACCCTAATTCTTTTCACTGCAACACTGCTACTCTACTTCTCCACCGTAGCCATTGCCACCGACTCATGCGCCTCTCAAAGTGACTACTCCGGAATCATCGTCATTCCCATCTACGGCAACTGCTCCCCTTTCAAGAATCTCTCCGACTCCTGGGACACCACCATCATCGACATGGCCTCCAAGGATCCTCTCAGGGTAGAGTACCTGTTCGGCCTCGACGCGTCGCTCAGGAAAAAGCGCGTTTCCGCCGCCCCAATAGCTTCGGGGCAGGCCTTCGACATTGGTAACTACGTCGTCCGAGTCAAACTCGGCACGCCGGCTCAACTCTTTTTTATGGTCCTGGATACCAGCACCGACGAGGCTTGGGTCCCGTGTTCCGGCTGCACCGGTTGCTCTTCCTCCACCACCTACTCGCCGCAAGCCTCTACCAGTTATGGCGGCGCCGTGGCTTGCTACGCCCCGCGTTGCGCCCAGGCTCGTGGCGCCCTCCCTTGCCCCTACACCGGTTCCAAAGCTTGCATCTTCAACCAATCCTATGCAGGTATAGGAATGACTCTTTCAGGAAGATTGTTTATGATTGAAGAGAGTGGAATTGGCATCCATAGATAGAATGAGAATTAAGCTTGAATCCTTGAACACCTACATTGGTACAACTTGTAATATTACCAACATTGTTCATTGTTTGGATTAACTTAATTTTATAAAATGTTTCAAGCTTCCTTAAATAATAATCTGATAGAAATCTGAAATCTGGGATTATAAGAAGATGGAAATTTGTTTACTTACACATTTTTGCGTAATGCAGGCTCCACATTCTCCGCCACGCTCGTGCAAGATTCTCTCAGGTTGGCCGAAGACACTCTCCCTAGCTACGCTTTCGGGTGCGTCAACTCCGTCTCCGGAGGCACAATCCCGGCCCAAGGCCTTCTGGGCTTGGGCCGCGGGCCCTTGTCCCTAGTTACCCAATCTTGGTCACTCTACTCCGGCGTCTTCTCCTACTGTCTTCCCAGTTTCAAATCCTTTTACTTTTCCGGGTCCCTCGTACTCGGGCGCACGGGTCAGCCCAGAAGAATCCGCTCCACCCCACTTCTCCGAAACCCGCGGCGGCCATCACTCTACTACGTGAACCTGACGGGAGTGACAGTGGGCCGGGTTCAGGTCCCATTACCCACCGAGTATCTCGCGTTTGACCCGAACAGAGGATCCGGAACCATCATAGATTCGGGCACGGTCATAACCCGATTCGTGCAACCGGTTTACAACGCAATCAGGGATGAGTTCAGAAACCAGGTGAAGGGACCGTTCGTTAGCATAGGGTCATTCGACACGTGCTTTGTGAAGACCTACGAGACGCTGGCACCGTTGATCAAGTTTCGGTTCACGGGATTGGATCTCACTCTACCCTACGAGAACACCCTCATACATAGTTCCTACGGTGCGGTGGCGTGCCTGGCCATGGCGGCGGTGCCCAACAACGTGAACTCGGTGCTCAACGTTATCGCCAACTACCAACAACAGAACCTTAGGATTATGTTCGACACAGTTAATAATAGGGTTGGCATAGCGCGTGAGCTTTGTAACTAGCTATATCGTGGTTTTTTGTTACTATCTTGGTACAACGTTTGTTTGTGTTCGTAGGTTGCTTTTCTTTTTTTTACTTTGTTCAAATGGGTGTGGTGAATAAGCCGTGTAGGTATTGCTTGGTTTTGGAGTATTTTTTTTCAAAATAAAGATATGTTGTGGTAGCTCGTGTTTGTGTCGTTTTGTATTATGTATGTATTTAAGGTTAACGACAATCTCGATGTGTGAAGCTAAGAAAGAACACAAGGAACATATTTTGAAGAGTAAATATATTTAGGAAAATTATTTTTTAAAAAGTTTTGTTAACAACTATATTTAATCACCTAAAGAAATCTTTATAACTCTTCTCCAATATTTTATGTCATTAAGTCACATAACATCATCTAATTTAGTTTGCAAAGTTATCTTGAATTTGAGCTATATTTTCATATCTCACTTAAGGAGTTTATATTTGTAAACAACTTATATTTGTTGTAAAACAACTATAGAGACTTGGTAAATAAAGAATATTTGGATAATCATTATTAGAAGTTAGGTGAGACCAATAAAGATCTAAATTGAAAAATGATATGCCTTGATATTTGTTCTGCCTATCCAAGACTTAGATAAGGAATGGGCAGATCTTCACTTGGTAGAACCATGACAAGGCATTATTTGTTGGCTTAATTACTGTTTTAGTCCTCTTATTTGTTAGCAAATTTCAAAATGGTCCTTCTATTATTCAGAGTCTCAATTTAGTTCTCAAGTTTTCAAAAGTGACTCAATTTAGTCCTCAAAGTTAACAGCGTCAAAAATCAATAACGGAACAGTGACATGGCTGTTTTACTCTGGCTGACTTAGAATTACGTGGCCCGTTAGAATTATGTGGAAGGTGAATTGGGGGAAATGAAATTAGGGTTAGTATATTGGAATTGGGATCAAAGGTGAAATAATCTGTCGCTTCTTTGAGTTGGTCTGAGGAATTGGGAGCAGCAGAAATTGCGTTCTTGGGTTTATCATCTGTAATCGCCATCGTGGAGCATATTCCAGGTGAGTTGTTCTTCGAAATTTCGTTCTTGCATTTTAGGGCTTTGTGTATTTTGGGTATAGGGTTTTCAGTTGGTGGGTTTGGGTATAGGGTTTTGATTTGCACACTTGATTGTCGGTTTTTAGTGAACCTTTGTTTAATTTTTTCGATGTTTCGGTGTTGTCCCACCACTTTGACATTAATGTGTAGTTTGTGGTCCCCCTTTAACAGGGTTTATGTATCCTGTCGGTTTGTCGGTGGTATATGTTGTAATAAATGTATATTGGTATGGGTATCTGGTAATTTCACAAGTTTATGATGGAAGATGACAAGTTTAAAGTGGTTATTCACCATTGAGGATATTTCGTGAATGAGAGTGGAATCAAGTACGTCAATGGCCATAGAAGCGAATTATGGTGTGATGAAGACAGGTGGTCTTACTTCGAGGTGCTTTCCATATTGAGAGAAATGAGTTATTGTACCGTCCAGGGAATGGCCGACCTCAATATGCTCATCAGGATTCTGACTTGATAAATATTTATCATAAAACAACGAGTTTTAGTCATAGGCCGAGGTGACAAGCATTTGGGCCGAGGTGGCCGAGGTGACGAGCATTTGGGTCGAGGTGGCCGAGGTAACGACACTTGGGCCGAGGTAGCCGAGGTAACGAGCACTTGGGCCGAGATGGCCGAGGTGACGAGCAAATATCACTGGATTTTAGGAATAACCACCCACATACGAGATTTCAGGAGAGAATAGTGGAGAAGTGGGTAGGTTGGTTAGCTAAAGATCTGGCATTAAAATATAAGTTTAAAAACTGAAGGACTCTATATATACATAAGGGATTAAGAAAAAAAAGGGGTGAACTCAGGAGTGAGAGAGAGAATTATTGTTCTGGTTTGGCCATCATTCCTAGACCGGAACAGTTATATTAATGTCAAGGATCTGTGTTATTCAGTAGGAGGTTGTCCAGTGTTGGAGGAAAGGTTGCGTCAATTTGTTGATGATGTTGGTGCACTACATATGGTCCAAATGGCGAAGCAGCGTGGTGAAGTCCATATGTATGTCATTCACTCAGTATGTGTAGCAGAGGTTTTGTATGCGCCACCTATATGAGAATTTCAGGAAGAAATTTCCAAGGAAAATGCTCAAACGCTTAATGTGGAGGGTTGCTTACTGCACATATCCACAAGCATGGGAAAAGGTTATGTTAGAGCTTAAAGAAGTTAACGAGGATGCATTCAAACATTTAATAGCTATTCCTCCAAGGCAAGTTCCTCCACTAATTACTTAACTTTTTATATACCACAATATGTTGACATGCTGCAAATTTACTAACTTTGAAATTTGGACAACCCTAGAATTTCTTCCCAGCATTCCTACTTGTTCTGGCAGTTCTCATTACAGCAACCTCTCCACATTGACAAATGGGAGACACACCCAACCCCTTCCACCCACCACCAAGAGAAGACACACCACAAATTTCATTGTGTGAACATGAGCAAGACTTACTAGAGTTGGCTTCGGACATCTCTGTTAACAACAAAATCTGGGGCGAAATTAATTACAACAATGTTCTACAGCACCGTAGCGGAGGAGATGAACGAATGCACCGTGGCTGGTAAAAATTTAGGGTTTCATGATTCCCATTTCTAATCAAAGTTAATCATCTTCAACATATGCCACGTCAATTACTTTTGCCTTTTAAAAATGTTGACACGTATTAGTACAATTGTGCCACCTCACTACTGTTTGAACAGCGCTTGTTTAAATTAAACGGTGAGGACTAAATTGAGTCACTTTTGAAAACTTGAGGACTAAATTGAGACTCTGAATAATAGAAGGACCATTTTGAAATTTGCTAACAAATAAGAGGACTAAAACAGTAATTAAGCCATATTTTTTATTAGAAACAAAAGTTAAATAAATATAACAAGATATTTAGAATGTTATAACCCTATTACAAGATTACATAAACACTACATAGGTGTAACTCCATAGCAGTCCAAAAAACTAAAAACATGACAAGGCATGATTTTGTGAGTCACTCCTTTCTCTGTTGGATGGGAAATGAAATAAGAAGGAATGGGCTAATGATTGGAGAAGAAGCAAGAGTTGTCTTTCATTTTTCTAGTGAGTTGGCAGGTGATGATGGGATCCGCATGCAAAGAGAGTTGGAGTGACAAAAAAATAATTAAATCATTAACACTAATCATTTTCCAAATTGTAGCAATATCAATTTAGGCGAAGGGATCACATTGAACTTTTTAAATAAAATAAAGACGGAATAGATGGCAAAAAGAAATTTTAAGGGATGACACTTAATTAACCTACAAATATTGAAGTCAAAATGCTAAATAAGTTTTAGATTCATCACAATGAATGATTTCATTAAATATGTAGTGTATATAATACATTTTACTAGGATAATAAAGTTGTCAAAATGAGTTAAAATTTGTGAGTCAAACCGACTTATTACGGATTTGAACTGGTTGGATTAAAAATAATTTGCAAATCTTCAATCTAGACCAAAAATGGATTTGATTCACTAAGAACCTAACTCACTCGAGTTGAATCCATGGTAATTCAGGTTCGCTCACTAACCCAGACATATAAAAAAAAAACCTTTTTAATAGTCCAATCCAAAAGACAAACACCTTTTTTTTTTTTTTTTTTTTTCTTTTTGGGGGCAATTGCCCATGCCCATAATAATTCATCCACTCTCTACCTTTGTCTCTTGTTAGTAATTTTTTCCTAAGATGATAAGGTATAATTTATAAATATGATTTAATTTTTGGGATGAATGATTTAATTATTGTCTAAAATGAGAAAAAACAAATTTTTAAACTAGGTTTGAATGTTTTGGATTTTGGTTACATATTTAAACAAGTGTTAGATTGAAAAAAGAGAAAGGTTATAATTTTTTTAACCCGTTTAACCTACCAATCTGTGGCAGATCAAGCTCAAATCTCTTGAGCTCACTAATAAGTGAGCAAGATTGGATTGACTCCCTAAGTGGTCAACCCATGGTAGACCAAACTGAGTAGCTCATTTTGACAATTCTACTTTTTGTTGGGTTTGTTGGGTTAGTATTTTCAATCTACCATTCTCTTTTAGTCTACTTCACCTAACTCATTAAACTAGTGGGACGAGCTAGCACACCGACCAATTTTTTATTTTTAAAATAAAAAAATTAAAAGATACAAATATATAATTGTATTGTAATTTAAATTATTATCATTTATAAATTAAAATTTAGATTTCCATTATTAATTATAATAAAATATTTTAAGATGTAAAAATAAAAATTATTTTAACAAATCTTGTCAACGACTTTTATTGTCAGTAATTATAGTTGTAAGTTACCAATAAGAATATCATTCGGCATTTAGTAATACTAATTGTAATTTAGAGATGATTCTTGTTGATGAATTTACTATCATGTTTATTATCGATGAAAAAATTTGTTGATAAATTAGATTGTGAAATTTTTAGAAAAATCTATCGATAAATTTGAGTTTACTAACATATTTATAATGATTAGGAATAATTCGTCGGTAATTACAAAATTCTTATAGTGGTAGTATATAAGTGAAACAAATCTAAACTTAAAAAACCTAGATGACCTAGACTTAAGTTTACTCTTGTAATACGTCAAAAAACATGAGAATCTTATTTTAAAATATAAAATAATTGGATAATATTATTATTTAAGTGTGTAATGGTTTTAGGAAGATCGGAAGGTTTTCTTGTAAGATTTTTCACTATTGTTTCTATTGCATGATGGTGTTGGCTTTTATTTTTCATTTTGCTACAATGCAAAAAAAAAAAAATGGATGTAGTCATGGATCAATTAATGTTCCTTGGATTCTGCTAGATGTGAAGAAATTCAGTTGTCTACGCCTCGTTGAACACGGAAGCACGAAAATGGCTCATTAAAGAGGGACAACACTAATGTCCAAAACATAAAGCGACAACACCGACCAAATTTCATTTCCAATTTCAAGAATTTTTGTTTTTATTCCTGTTAAATTAATTTGTATCTATGTGCTACGTACCCACCCTATTGGAAGACAATGAAGGGATTTGAAGAAGAGGACGAACTATGACTAAAATTACCAATATGTATTTAAATCTACATTATAAAAGTCATTTTAAGTAATTTTGATTGTAATATGATTTTAAGATTTAGATGAACTTGATTTGATGTAAAACTTTGTGAAAGAAAAAGAAAAAAGAAATGGAAATGATTACTTGGTTTTCCATAATGCATGTTGATCCTTAGAAAACTGAAAATGAGGGTCCATGCATGCATGGATTTTGGGCAAATAAATGAGTGAAAATGTTGAATCTATGCCCGTGACCGACCACATCTCATGCACGACAAATCATGAAGTGATGTTCATTTATTAATCTCTCCTACGAACTCACCACAAGTCCCTTTCTAAGTTCTAAAGATTTATGTCCCTTCTCTAATTTTTATCCTTCCGCATTTATATATATATATATATATATATATATATATATATATATATATATATATATATGGTTATAGGTTTTTCTTTATTATTTAACATGTACGATCATATAATAATATAATAATAGAATAATATGTACATTATGTTAAAAGGATAAAACATTTCTTCATTAAAATTATATATGATTTTCTACAAGTAACTTTAATTCAAAATTTTCGTCTTGTAAAATAAGATTCTAAATTATATGTATGATAATTGTTAATAGGGATGAAAATGTGGGTGGAATTAGAAATGGCAAATAAATCTGTGCCCGTGGGTATCACCCGAACCCGTCCCCGTTTTGACGGGGAATCCCCGCTTTGACTGGGTATGGGTATGGGTATGGGTAATACCCGAAATTTTCAACTGGGGATGGGGATGTGGATGGGAATATATATATACCCGCCCAAATACCCGTCCCCGCTTAAATTACTAAACTATTTATAATTTATTAAATAATCTAAAAAATATATATAAATAAATAATATATTTACACATAAAATA
>Ga0214542_1002695_pt1 | contig 36553 bp, 17 predicted proteins | sample CNSS1metaG_FD_160096 | JGI IMG/M metagenome (GOLD analysis project Ga0214542, IMG submission 160096) | Root nodule microbial communities from cowpea collected in UCLA plant growth center, Los Angeles, California, USA - CNSS1 | ecosystem: Host-associated > Plants > Roots > Nodule | place: USA...
ATATAAATTACGTATAATTTCAATTTATAGATGTTTGGGTCCGGCCAACAAAATTCACTTTTTAAATAGACTTAGTCTGGCACAACGGCTGGATTAAAAAAAATATATTGTGCTTAAAAGTTAATTAACTAAACGTTCTCGCCTTTGATAATACGACTTTTTAATTCAAATAGATTTTATTTATATAGTAATAATGTATATTGTTAAAAAATAAAATTGCTTAACAGAAAGATGATATAGCTACAAAAAAAAGTATATTCAGTTATATAAATGCATTGATAAGGCCAGTATTTATAAATCGAGCCTCTTGATGTAGTTGAAAAAAAATAGTAATTATGAAAAAAGAATAGAAAAATGAGATGTATTAAATATATGAACGAATAAGTGTGAGAGACGTCATTACATATAAATAATTGTATAATTATCCTAAATAAAGTAATGTTTTTAAATTTTGGTTAAAATATTTCATTGCTCCACGTTTTTTTCAAAAATCTCAATTAGGTCCATATTTTTAGAAGTGCATAACCATTAGGTTCATTCCTTTAGTATGGTGGTAACTGTGTTAAAGATGTGTCACGTATCAGCTTTTCATCTTTTTGAATTTTTTATTTTTTTAAATTTTTTTATTTTTTTAAAATTATTCATGTCACGTGTCACGTCAATATTATGTCATGTGTCAAGTCAGAAAGGTAACACGTGTCAAAGTCATTGTCTGAATCTCAATTTGGTTCATATATTTGTTATTTTGATTATATTTCAATTCATTTTTTTTAATTTTCAATTTTATCCTATCCAAATTGAGATCAAATTTAACTTTTATATAAATTTCATAATAATATTAAGTTTATTTAAATTTTTATTTTACATTAAACTTTACTTATATTTTGTTTTAAAATTTTAAAATATTTATTTTAACTTGTTACAAAATTGTTTTAAATAATTTATATACAAATGTTAGAGTTGGTTTAAGAGTATTAATTTTATAAATTTAAATATAAAATTTTAAAACAGTTTTGTAAAAAGTTAAAATAAATATATTAAAAATTTTAAAATAAATGGACTGAAATGTAATTTAAATAACAAATATGTGGACCAAATTGAGATTCAGACAATGACTTGACACGTGGCACAATATTAACGTGACACGTGGCATGAATAATTAAAAAAAATCAAAAAATTCAAAAAGAAAAAATGAGGAGCTGACACGTGACACACATCCTTAACACCGTTGCCACCATACTAATGGAATTGACCAAATTGTTACGCATTTTCAAAAATATGGACCTAATTGAGATTAAAAAAAATCTTAGAACCTAATTGAAATTTTTGAACAAAAACATAGACTAATGGAATATTTTAACCTAAAATTTTATTATTGTTCATGTTAGAATCAAGCGTGCCTAAAGGAACGCAAGGGCCAAGATGTTTCCTATGATCCTAGTATATGTTTTGTCTTCTGATGTCTTTCTCTCAATCTGGATAGCACTGCTGCAGCAAAGTTTGGGAGTGTTTGCAAAGACACTTTGAAGCTTAAGTCAGCAAAGACACGAGTAAGTCCATAATAATTAGTGAATCGTAACTGTACCTCGTAAATTGTGACTTATTTATATTACCTAAATATGCCTTATTTGCTGGACCCAAGATTTACGAGGTTACTCCATTCTAATGTTTCCTTAATTAGCTTATTTACTCTTAATTGCTTCATGATTCTCTACCTAGTTGGACCTTGTATTATGGTGTTTTAGATGAATCGTGTCAAGATGACTTTTACCTATACCAAAATAAACTTAGTTGTGACGATCTATACGACTCTATGTGGGTTGGATCGAGACCATCTCCACCACCCTTATGAGTTGGGCCAAGACAGTGTCTACGTTCCTATTAGTTGGGCCAAGAGAGTGTCTTCCGCCTCCTGTGGGTAGGCATGGCCGAGGTGATTTCTACCACCTCTTGCGGGTTGACCGTTTAGACATGACAAAGATGATCTCTACTCTACCACCTCTTGCTGGTTGTCCACATAGACTGGGTCGAGTAAGGCTCGGTCTTTACATGTATAATTACATTTAATTTTTTTTTTAAAGAATTTGAGTAAATTTCAACTTGAACAAATTTAAATTCTTATTTTATTACACAATTTGTTAATATAATTATCATTTATAAACTGCGCTGCTAAAACTGTATTTAGATGGTGACGAAAACGCTAAAAGATTATAATTAATTAATTCGGAAAAAGATGAAAGCCTGGTAAATTAGTTTAGGGCTAAAGCCCAACAGAAAGAAAAGTAAAAAGACGAGACAAAACATATGGCGGCTAGTAATTGCAGGTCAAAAATTACTTTTAGCTGACCTCGCACAAAACAGTTGGAATAATATATCCATGGTGATGGAATTAAGATATTTTATAACTGAGAACAGAATAAGCTGCAAATGCAACGGCATAGTTCATACCACAATAACATTCCTCCAATTGGTTCCCCATGAGAGGGAAACAGCAACGTGGAGCGGAAGACTCGTTCTTCGCTCCAAACGCTTCTGCCGCTCACCACAATTTGGGCTCACCAAACCACCGCAGGCCCGCACGTAGGAACCGAGGCCCACACCAACCGAACTTGAAATACCGTGTCGTGAACAAGCCTGCTGCGGTTTCTTCCTTCAACTCTCATTCCGTTGAGGATGTCAACGAGGACGTAACTGTCGCATCTCTAAATCACCATGGCGAGGACGCGGGCGGTACCTCCGAGCTCAACACCGTTGACGGCACCGATCGCGTGGTTTGTTCCAGCAAGGTCGAGGAAGGAGGCGGCGATAATGATGATGATGACGACGGTGATGATGATGACGATATTCAGACCAGGCTTGATAAGCTGCTCTGTAAAATTGAGGAACCTGATTTGTCCGAGGAGCAGATCAGAATCAATGATCAATTGCAACAAGATGAGGTAGAGATAACGCTGTAGGAATTAAATCTTCGATCGCTTGGTTACTGTTTTTTTTTTTTTGACATTATTGGTTTGGGCAAAACGATCGGAATTAATGTTTTATTCTCGGGACAAAACTTAGAGCTTCTTAGGTACTTTTGGTAATGTTCTCCTATAGAAATTGTAGTTACACCTCTATTTGCATTGGAGTTGAGAGAAAAACTTGGAATAACTTTTTAGGTGCTTTTAATAATGTTCTACAATTAGAATTGTAGTTGCACCTCTATTCGCATTGAGTTAGGACAACGCTACACAACTTCTTAGGTGATTTTAGTAATGCTCTCTATTTTCAGTTTATTTCGGTAATTATGAATTTATGATAATTATTAATGTGAACTTTTATCGCGATGAAACTTTAATTTGATTGGAGAACAACACCAGAAACACCTCAGAAGCTGCAAGTAAGTTTGCTTTTAATGTCAACACAGGTTGCCAGTTAAAACTCAATTGTCCCTGAAAAACAGCAAAAAATACGGTTAAGAACTTCATTGAGTTTGGATGTATTGATTTGAAGCAGAATTAACATGGCATGTGATATCTATGTTGCAGATACTTGTGGTGGAGTCAATTTATGGAGAAAATGTTTTCGGCCTTGAGAGATGGAAAGGCTTGCGTTGTTTTCAGGTCTTGCTAAAAGTCTAATTATTCAGCTATGGCTATGTTTCATTACAATGCAAATTTTCTGAAACCTAATACTGACTCTCGTTTCTTTTTGCCCTCCCTCAGATACATATACACATTGATGTTTTGGGTGAAATAGCCATCACTGCTAAGTTGAACTCTTTTAATCAACTTGAGACTGTAAACAGCAGTTCAGATGAATTCTTATACACTTTCAAAGTCCAATATCTTCCACCGGTTGTTTTGACATGTTTATTACCTAAGTCTTACCCTAGCCACCAACCACCTATTTTTACACTCTCTGTTAAGTGGTTGGAACCTGCGAAGATTCTGAGACTGTGTTCCAAGTTGGATTTAATATGGGCTGAACAACAAGGGCAGGAAGTAATTTACCCTTGGGTAGAATGGTTGCATGGTTCTTCTCTTTCTCATCTGGGATTTGATGAAGAAATCACACTTGGGCCTTATGGCATGAATGTTGTCCAGGATGAGCGCGTTGTTTCTGGAGCTGAATGCATTGATATTGATATTCCTTTTTTACGAAATTACAATGATAAGAGACACAATGAGAACTTCCTCAAAGAATTACATCAATGTAACATTTGCTTTGGTGAATATGCAGGTAATTTCCTATTTATGCCTGACTTAGTGCTTTACAAAGATGCAACTAATTTTGAATTTCATCTTATCCTATCACATGTCAAATGAGAGTTACCTTCTCTTGTTGAGACTCGAAACCGTATGTCTGATCATCGCCATTCATAAACAGTTTCTTTGAACTTCATTGGTGGTGAATCATTAACAGTTCAATTAATTTTAATAATTGGAGCTATGTTACTTAGCAGATCACCTATGAAGCACTCATAAAATGAGTATTGGGTAAAACACGTATCCAATAGCGGTTCTTCTCATCTTGACAAATATAGGATATGATGTGTTTAACTACTTTAAAGTATATATTTATGCATGTGTATAATTCACAAAACACAAAATAAATGTTATTGTAATTGAAAAAAATTATATTAAAATTGAAAATTATTACTACTATTATTCAGATTGAACATACGAAATACACTAAACTCAAATGTATATATGAACTAGGAATAATAAATAAATGAAGAGCTCTCCGTATTGAATAAACACCCCTTTAAAAATATTTCTGTACTGTACGGCTTCAAATAATTTCATTTCTCACCATTTAATGAAAAATTAAAAGTGACATTTGACTTATATAAGCATGGTTTATCTATTTCTTGTAACTCTTTCTTTTTTATTTTATGGGTGATGCATTTTTCTAGTGACTATTAGATTTTAAAAGTGTTATGCTTTTATGTTTTTTTTATTTTTTATTTTAAAATGTTTTAATGTTGTGTATCTGTTTTTGTGTAATTATTTTATTTTGATTTTAAAACTGTTGCAGTTTTGTTTTGTTTTGGTTTTAAAACATTGTGGGTGAGTACGTGTTGTGATGGTGCACATGTCCAGTTGTGAAGAGGATATGGAATGCAGATGTCATGACAGAATATGTTTTATCAAAGTATCGAAACGCATGTGTCAAATACCTATGCAACACAAAAAATGTTGAGTCCACCAACTTGTTGGTGCAACATAGCAGCCCATCAACATATAAGTTTTATTTGGTGATTTTAGTGGCCAAAAGGAATTTGGCTTATACCATCCAACCATTCACATATCTGACTAACCTTATGTTGTAGTAGGCTCATCGAAATGGTTAATTTTGTTAGAAGAAATCCTTTGTTTGACTTCTTTTCATCATAATCCAGTTCATGGCTTCATGCTATTTCAATTCTGACTTCAATCCCTTTACTGTCTTTGGCTCTTTCCTCTGATAGAAAACTGGATCTTACTCCTTGTCTTCTCTATAATTTTTTTCCCCAACTTATGGACTTCCGTAGTTTTTTATGTGGAAAAACTAGTGCTGTATCACATCACTGCTTGAGCCAATGCATTTCTACTTATTCCTATTGACAGCAAGGATAATATCATCTGCATTGTTGGCTTCTAATTTCTGAAGACTTTTTCAGTCCAGTGTGCTTTATTATTTATATGCACGACTTGGGTCTAATTTTTTCAATGTTTGGTCTAATAGAGTTAATATTGAACGTAGTTCTTATGTCTGCCCCCTTTACCTATCAGGTTCCGAGTTTATCCGGTTGCCATGTATGCATTTCTTTTGCCTCAAATGCTTGAAGACCTTTGCCCAGATACATGTAAAGGAAGGAACTGTTAGTAATCTTCAATGTCCTGAAGCAAAATGTACAGTCATGATTCCACCTGGCCTTTTAAAACACTTGCTAGATGACAGAGATTATGAGCGCTGGGAATCAATGATGTTGGAAAAAACACTTGCATCAATGTCTGATGTTGTTTATTGTCCAAGATGTGAAACCCCCTGTATAGAGGATGAAGACCAGCATGCTCAATGCCCAAAATGTTATTTTAGTTTTTGTACCCTTTGCAGGGAACGACGCCACGTTGGCATAGCATGCATGAGTCTAGATATGAAGCTTCAGATTTTGCAGGTATGTTATTTGGATCCAAAATTGGATGAATGGTTTAGTTGTCAATTATTGTCATAGACTCACATCTATGAAATTTCTTTTTTGGTGAATACATAGTGGTATATACTCTTATAACCAGCATCTACTTATATTTTAAAGGCTTATTATTGCATTAAAATGTAGTTGAATGGTGATGAGATTTTTTGAACTTGATCTACTTTTGAGAACTATTATACTAATGTTAGATTGACGAAAGTCAGTGTCAATAAAAATTATTGAGTGGAGTAAGTATAATGATATTCACTCTTACTCCTGTAGTAAATAGTCCATTGGCTCCACCCATTTCTTTATCCTTTTTTCCCATCCGCATGAGCCCAAGAGAGCAGGGAGAGATAGAGAAAACTAATAAGGGAGATTGATTGAAAATGAGGGTGATACAAAATTATGTGTGATACGAGTTATATTTATAGAGCTTATTGTCAAATATTATGTGAGGGATAATATCAAATGAAATACAATTAAATCATGGATAAGAGATACAAATACAATGGTGATGCTGTAATCAAATTGGCAAATTACAAATCCCAAGCATGGGAGTAATAAACAATACTATCGTAGGCAAAATAATTTACAGAGCTTATCGACAAATGTGATGGATAAATCAAATGAAACACAATCAAATCATGGGTAAAAGATACAGATACAATATACCGAATCAAATTGGAGAATTACAAATCCCAAGGGTGGGAGTAATCAACAATACTATCACGAGCAATATATGTTGCTAGTTTCTATTGCTCTTGATTGTCAAAAGAGCATGTATTTGAGTCATGTCTTTCTATTTTATTATCCTTCATCTTGATTTTTGGCTGTAATTTTTAACCAAAAAGTGGCTTCCAGTTTTCTGATTTTCGTCTTACTTTAGGACCGTCAAAATTCATCCCATTTAAAGGAAGATCAAAAGCGTAGAGAACGTGAAAAGATTAATGAAATGCTCAGTATGAAAGAAATTCATCGTGATTCCAAGCTATGCCCTTCTTGTGACATGGCAATTTCTCGAACTGAAGGTTGTAACAAGATGAAATGTGGTAATTGTGAACAATACTTTTGTTACCGCTGCAACAAGGCAATTGATCCATTAGATCCTTATGGACATTTCAGGTATTTGACTTTTTAAAAGTAATACACTGCCAAAATCTTTTGCATGATTTGCATCTGCCTAAATTCAAATTACATAATTCTTATGGGACTCTATTTCATTCTTTCAAGGGATGGTTCATGTGAGCTGTTCCCACGAGAAATGGTTGAGTCCTGGCAAGAGCGAATAAATGATCGCCAGGTAGTAGGACAGTTACACGCTGAGCTTTTTCCTCAACGAGGCTTGACATGTCCTAATTGTCGTCAATTTAATGCAAAGGTGAGCAAAGTTTTCTGTTTGTTTCTTGCTAAAATATTTCATGGAAGTGTCTATTTGAATGACATGAGAATTGTTGAGTTACTGAAATAATGAATTCTATGCATGGATTGTGATTATGGATTTGGTTAGCCTGCGATACAGCTGAGAGGAACTCTATTTTATTATCAACCACAGAAATGACCTTCCAGTTTTTTGTGTATTATATTTTGACATCCTCGTACATTATCTTGAACTTGAATATTCTTATGTTTGCCGCCATTTGCACTGCATCTGCTATTACTTAGAAATCATTCAAGGATTTTCCTATTCTCATTGTATGTCTTTTGCATCTCCAAGCAATACCTTTTGTGAGGTAATGTTTCAACTTACGAACTCGTACAACATGACCAAAAACCTGTTACGACTAGTAGTGAATTGGTTAAAGGAGGGGCTATTCCAGGGCAAACTGCTCATTTCAGGGTCTTAACAGTCGAAGAGTCCCTATTCGTTGTGGTTGGAAGATTGTTTATTTGTCATCACTAATTACTTTCTCCATTGCCATTTTGAATTTAAAAACAGATTGGAAATAATAATCACTTGTTTTGCTGGGCATGCCAAAGCCACTACTGCTACTTGTGCAAAGAGATTGTGAGGCGCGGCACCAAGCATTATGGACCCAAGGGCTGCAAACAGCATTCCGAGGGATAGTACAAGCATAACACCTGAGAATTTTATTTATTTTTCGGTTATTTTTGGCACTGGGAAATGCCACAGGTTCAATAGGTTTTTTCAGACTGATGAAGCCTCCTTGATTAAATGCAAAGGTCAAAACCATCTGCAGTGAGTTCAATTCTATTTTGCAGCACAATAAAGTAGAGACTGGATGTGTTTCAGTATTGTACATTTTTGTTTCTGTAAGAGAAAAAATGTAATACGGCATTTTTTGGTGTTTTTTATTTGGAACAGAAAAGTCCTCTACATCAAAATACATGCTTTTTTTTTTTGTGAGTAAATACCACAACTTCATGTAATTCTGTTATATGTATTGAAAGTTTTCGATATCAAACTTATATGGCACAGACATTAATTTTGAAAACTCCACTTTTTTTAAATATTGTAAAAATCAGATACTAGACAGGAAAATAAGGCACTTTCCTATCAGGTCAGGTCTACATAATTAAATTTAAATTTTTATCTCCACTATCCGTGTTTTGTAAATTTTTCACGGTTGACTGATCACGTTATTGTATTTATTTACAATGTTATCTTGAAGCATACATTTTATGTATTAAGATATTAATTATATATTCACGTAATACATAATAAATTAGAAAAAAAATGAGAAGGTAGTTAAATGTATAATTTTATGTTTGTTAATTAATTATTTTATAATGTAAATATTTTTAATTATTATAATAATTAATTTATATCAACAAATACAGGTAAAATAATATATAAAAAGGACGACACAGTATAAGTTCATCAGTTTGGATATTATTATTTGAGTTTGAAGTTTGAAATTATCGCTGTAAAAAACTCTCATACTCATAAATTTTATAAGTTTTGTGATTAGTTTTATTAAAAAATATTTTGAATAGTTGATAGTGTAAATTTTTACCTTGTAATATCTTGTGCAAGTTGGATAAATCTAAAATTAAACCTATTTTTTATTCTTATGTTTAACTCAACCTTTGTATTTTAAGTGAAATTCTGTTCTATCCATATATTTTATCTCATTCCTCTCTCTTTATATATGACAAAGTGCTGGAATTAAAATACTCTTTTTTTATTACCACATTATTTTAAGAAAATGTAATCATTTTAGCTATTATTTCTTTGTGTTATTGTGAATATTAAAGATTGTTAATTCCTAAAGAAAAGAAAATCACTGGTACAAGCGACGAATATTCAACAAGCACTCTAGTCTCTTAAACCTAATTTAAAATTATAATACATGTGAGTTTTATTAAGTACATAACTATATAATTTTTAATAAATTTTAACTACAAAAATAATGTTATATTTTTATTTATAAATTTTACTACTAGTAGAAAAGTGCGCTAAAGTATTAACACTTTTCATTTACGCCGATGTAATAGAAAAAAAAAATAGTAAATAATGTAAAATATAATTAAGTTATAATTAATTATAATCATTCAAAAAGTCTTTTGTTTAAATACTTTTGCTGCTGTGCTATGAATCATAATACCTTCAAATTAAACATTTGGTTATTCATTCATTTCTTTTTTCATTTATTAAAATAAAAGGTAATTTAGAAAATATTTCTATTTTTAAATAATTAATAAAAACCGCACTTGTAGTTTGCATTTTTTTTTATTTTTATAAAAATTTGAACTAAGATAAAAAAATATACATAATTAATTTTTAAAATAATTATTAGATGTTAATTAGGAAAATAAAATATATACACAAAATAGATTTTTAAAACTTGTTAAAAAAAATTAAAATAACGGCTAAGAAAAATCTTTTAAAATAACAATTAAAAATAAATTATTTATAAAATAATTAACTTTTAAAATAATAATTAAAGATAAAAATAAAAATATAAAATGTGAACACGTGTATTCTCTATATCTATATATATTTTGTTTTAGATATTACAAATAGAATAAAATAAAATTGTATTCCTAATTATTCTTTACAAACCTAAAATAAAAAATATGAATATAAGTGTATTATTATTTATTTTCATTTTCTGTTATATTTATTATTAATAAATAAACTATTTATACTAATAAATAAAATTATTATTTTTTATTTCTCTCTTTCTAACCATACATCTCTTTTCCCTTTTTTGTATACATTTATTTCTTATTTTATTTTCCTCTATCTCTTCCCAATCTCCCTACACTACATATTTGAGAGAAGGAAGTTCAGAATTACATTATATCAGGGTAAACCCCCAAATATAGGGACTTCTGTTTCACCCTTTTATCCATAATTCTTCAACTTCAAAAAACTTTTTTTTTTTTTTTTTAAGAAAACCCTGTATCCATATTTTTTTTAAACTCCTGTTCTATGTTTTCAATGTTTTTCGATGCAGTTATGCACTCTCTTTTTTACCTTGAACTTATTTAGTTGTTCCAACTGGGTATTGATGGGTGTATCTTAATGTCGTTAACATGCGTTCCTGGATGTGGTTTGCTCCGCCGTCAACGCCAATGTTTCAGTTTATTTTCTTCTTCTGCTTCTTGTGCACTGATGATGGAAGACCACGTGTTTGATGAAAGTCCAAAGTCTTATGCTAGTTTTGTGATTGACAGGCCTGTGCCCCATGTTCCCGCATCAAGGAGGAATTATTTTCCGTTAGTGTCTAGGGTGCTGAAATCACTGAGTTGGAGGGTGGCTAGAAAAGTAAGGTTTGGGAGTTGGGTTGACAGTCATGGGTTTTCTTATTCAATCAATTGTTTTAGGATTATGGTTCATGCTTTTGCTTTGGCGGGGATGCGTTTGGAAGTGTTTGCTTTGCTTAGAGATGTTGTTGAGTTCTGTAATGAGGCCAACTACAACACCTTTGAATTGTTTTCAGCTTTGCTGGATTCACCCCACCATGTTGAAAGATCCGGCGAAGTATTTGAAGTGCTTATGAAAGTGTTTGCATCCAACTCTATGTTGGAAAATTCTCTTAATGTATTTGTGAATGCTAAGTATGTTGGGCTTGAGCCTCATATAAGGACCTGCAATTTCTTGTTGAAATGTTTGGTTGAAGCGAATAGAGCGGAGTGTGTTAGATGGTTTTTTGAGGAATTGAAGGACCGTGGTCCATTGCCAAATATCCATACCTATACAATCATGATGAACTTTTATTGTAGTAATGTTCGGTGTGATTCAGATATGAGACAAGCTGCTGCGATTCTAGGGAAAATATATCAGATTGGGGAAAAACCAACTCTTGTCACTTATAGTACTTATATTCATGGACTTTGTAAAGTTGGTTGTGTTGAGGCAGCGGTGATGTTAATTCGCAATTTGCTAAAAAAAAATGAGCCTCTCAATAGTCATTCTCTTAATTCTGTAATTTATGGGTTTTGTAAAAGAGGTGACGTGTGTGAGGCTATGCAAGTTTTTGTAGAAATGAAGAGGTCTGGGATATTGCCAGATGTTTATAGCTACAGCATATTAATTGATACATTCTGCAAGAAAGGGGACCTAATAAAATCTTTTGACTTGTTGGAGGAAATGCAAGGCTCCCAGGTAAAACCATCCGTTGTTAGCTATACCTCCCTCATCCATGGTCTGTGCAAGAAGAACCTGACACAGCATGCAGTGGAAATATTCCGCAGTATTGGTGCTTCTAGTGTCAAATATGATCAGATTGTTTATGAAACTTTAATTGATGGATTTTGTACTCAAGGTGATGTGGATTCAGCCATCAAGCTTTTAAAGAAGATGACCTGCTATAATTTGGCTCCTTCTGCTTTTAGTTACCGCAGTCTAATTAAAGGATACTACAAACTAGGACTATTCGATCCGGCATTGGATGCTTTTGAAACCATGCTACAAAATGGTATTTGGCCAGATACTATTTCTTGCAATTATATTCTTGATGTATCTTGTAGGGCAGGTTACTTCAACGTAGCCTTGAAGCTGTTGGAGAACTTCGAAGAACATGGATTTAACCTCAACCAGCATTCATATAATGCAATCATCTATAAACTTTGTAAAGAAGGTTGTCCAGAAAGAGCATTGGAGCTACTGCCAAGAATGCTTAAAAGGAATGTTCCTCCGGCAGTTGTTAATTATAGAACTCTTATATCTGGCTTTGCCAAACAGTCAGATATAAACAGGGCTGTGAAGTTATTCACCAGAATGACAGAAGTAGGGATCACTCTCAACACTGCCACATATACAATTCTTATGAGTATATTTAGTCATAGTGGCAACATGCATGAAGCATATGTCATTTTTAAGGAAATGAAAGAAAGGGGTTTGCGTCCAGATCAGATTTCATATACAACTTTAATTGCTGGCTTTTGTAATATTGGAGAATGGAGAAAGGCATGGGCATTATTTGGAGAAATGTCGAGGGAAGGCATTTTGCCAAATGTATTTACTTATACTTGCATGATTGATGGATTTTGCAAGTCAAACCGGATAGATTTAGCCACCTGGCTGTTTGATAAAATGAACAGAGATTCAGTTATTCCTGATGTTGCAACTTACACTGTCCTCATTGCTTGGTACCATAAGCATGGGTACATAGACCAAGCACGTAAGCTATATGATGCAATGAAGGAAAAGGGTGTTTTGCCAGATGATATAACTCATAATATTCTAGGTCTGAAGGCTGTGAAGTTCAAAGAAGGCTAACCGGTATGTGTTTTGACATAATTTTTTCTAATTGACATTTTTATCATCATATGACCTGTTATTAAAAGCTTGCCTGTTAATTGATAATCCACTTCAAATAGTAGTCATTATAAAATCCTCTAAGGCTGTATTACTATTGACATCCACTTAATATATAGGCTTTATTTTCCGAATGGGCTGGGCAGGTTTAGTATACTTAATTGTTATTTACGTACTAGTTTATATAAGCAATTCCCCACTAGCTAGTTATTCTGTGACTAATATCTGAACTGACATTTTGAAAGTCAATAAAATTACATGTAAAACGTTACTCATAATTTGTGTATGCACATGAAAATTCTCATATATAGGCACACCATTAGATTTTTGTTTATGCAAAATAGTCTGTATAACATTTCCAAAATCAGAGCTGGAACTACCAATATAAAAATGAAATCGAATCCAATTCATCATCCTCCAACTTTGTTGAATGAATTTTCAGAATAATGTAATTCTTTAAGATTTTTGTGTTTTCATTTAGTGTATGAACAGTTCTTTTTTCATTAGTGGTTCCTATGCTTGTTTTAATTTTTTGTGAATTACCAAAATTCTTTACCAGTTTCAATAATAAATGGACCCATTTAATCATCAAGTTCAAATATTCTGTGGATGTTGGTATTGATTAAATGATGGAATGAATTATCTTTTTGGTATGGAACAAATAGTAATGATGATTATAATACTGAAAGTATTAAAAAAATTACTGTCAATCCATTGTTGTAATTGTCAGAATTTTGGCTTCCCATGTGTCACAGAATAAGATTGAATATTTATTTATGGCGCTAAGATCCAAAGGAGACATATTGGCTGGTAAAGAAGGTCAAATTTGGTAACACTATATGGCAGCCTATCAATACATCAGTTTTATTTGGTGATTTCATGACCAAAAGTAATTTGGCTTATACCATCCAAACAAAACTCATTTCTTCATTTTTTTGTTTCCAAATTTTATTCTTCTTTAAAGTTCTAAACTAATTATCCAACCATACACATATCTGACTAACCTTATGCTGTAGTAGGCCCATATGAAATGCTTCATTTTGTTAGATGAAACGATGTGTTTGGCTTGTTTTCTTCTTTATCAAGTTCGTGGCTTCCTGCTATTTCATTCTGATATTGCTTTTGACCTAAATCCCTTTGCAGTCTTTGGCACTTTGCTCTGGTGGAAAAATGGATCTCACTCCTTGTCCACTCTAATTTTTTCCCAACTTATAGACTTTATAATTTTATTGTGGAAAATTTATAATTTTATATGTGGAAAATCTAATGCCATATCACATCACCACTGAACTAATGCAGCGCTACTTCTTTCTATTGACATGCAAGGAGAATATCATTTGCATTGTTGGCTTTAAAGGAATTTCCGTTCCAACGTGCTTTATTATTTATATGCATGACTTGATTCTACTTTTTCTTTTCAATTTTTGGTCAAATAGAATTAATATTGAACATAGTTCTTATGTCTGCCACTTTATTTATCAGTTTCTGAGTTTATCTAGTTACCATGTAAGCATTGTTTTTGGCTCAAATGCTTGCAGATCTTTCCCCAGATACAAGTAAAGGAAGGCAGTGTTTGTAATCAATGTCCTGAAGCAAATGTACGGTCATGATTCCACCTTGCCTTTTAAAATGCTTGCTAGATGCCAAAGATTATGAGCACCGGGAGTGCATAGAGTTGGAAAAAACACTTGCATTAGTGCCTGATGTTGTTTATTGTCCAACATGTGAAACTCCCTGTGTAGAGGATGAAGACCAGCATGCTCTATGTCCAAAATGTTTTATTTCAGCTTTTACACCCTTTGCAGAAAATGAAGCCACACTAGCATAGCATGCTTGAGTGTAGATATGAAGCTTCAGGTTTTGCAGGTATGTTATTTGGATCCGAAATTGGATAAATGGTTTAGTTGTCAATGGTGCTTATAGACTCAGCTATGAAATGTTTTTTTGGTGAATGCATGGGTAATAGACTCTTATAACCAGAATTTACATATATTTTACAGGTATACTATACATTCTAATGTAGTAGTTGAATGATGATGAGATGTTTAAACTTGATCTACTTATGAGAACTATTCATCTGATGTTAGATTGATGAAAGTCAATGTCAATAAAATTATTGGGTGGAGTAAGTGTGATGATACTTACTCTTACTCTTATAGTAAATAGATCTCCGCGTGCCACCCATTTGTAGGTTCTCTTGAACTTTTAATTTCTTAATTACTAGCTTAGTATTTATCCTTTTTTTTTTCTTCATCTGCTTGATCCAATGAGAGCAGGGAGAGATAGAGAACACTAGTAAGGGAGATTGATTGACAATGAGGGTCGTACAAAACCATGTGTGATACATGTTCTATTTATAGAGCTTATTATCAAATGTGGCAGACAATATCAAATAAAATACAATCACATCATACGTAAGAGATACAAATGCAATGGAGAAGCCGTAATCAAATCTGCAACATACATATCCCAAATGTGGGAGCAATCAGCAGTACTATCTGTTCAGGAAATATGTGAAGTCATTAGTTAGTTAGGCTGATTTTGTAGGCTGCCACATGTCAGTAGCTTGGAGGATAAATTTGTTACGGGTCAGTTTAGTCGGTTTGCTATAGGTGGCAACTCTGATCGGCTGGGATGTCTTATGATTGATTCATAAAATTCTTGTAATTCTTCTCTTCATCTCAATAAGGTTTTTGGAACTTTTCTTTACGTGGTTCCATATTTGTCCCTCAAGTTCTTCGAGTCTTTCATATTCCTAGAACTAGAAATTTTCATAACAATTGGTATTAGCTTTCGTGATCCATTTGGAAGTTTTTCCACCATGGCAGAAACTACTCGTAATGCGGTGCAATCAAGGATTTGGAAGAATGTGTGCAAGGTTATAGTCTCGGTTAATTGAGCTTGTTGGGTCATTGTAGAACACCTGTGATGATTCCCAAATTCAAGAATTGCTAAAACAGAACTCAGAAGATGTTCATGGCCCTTCCACAGGTGTTGTCTCTAGAGGTGAACGTCCCAATGTTTCTTCTTATTCCTGCGGAACAAGATTAGCTATAATAGATTTTCTTCAGTTTTCTGGTGAAGTTGTCTTGTCAATGAGTGGATATGTCAATATGAAAATTATTTTTTAATTCATAATACACCTGATGATTTTAGAGTACAACTGGTAATTGTTCACTTGGAGGGTCATGCATCGGAATGGCACACAACATTAGCTGGGTTGCAACTTATTCTCTTTATTCTCTATTGATTTTGTGGGAAGAATATACCAAGTTGTTGGCTGAGCGGTTCGGGGAGGTGTGTGACGATCCCATGACCGAATTGATGAGATTGAGGCAAAAGAAATTTGTTTTTGAATATCATGAGGAGTTTGATTCCATTGTTAATACACTGAATCTTAGTGAAGAATACATGTTGAGTAGTTTCTGGGGGCTTAAAGAAGGGAATCCAAATGTTTAGTATGCTTCAGCCTTCCACGGTTAGAATTTACTTTGGCAAGAATGTACGAAGCCTGCCAATTCCACTTCTATTCAACCTGCTTTGATGCCTAAGCCTCAAAAAGGAATCTTCGGATCCAAACCTATATGCACTATTAACTCACTACATCCAATGCTAGTTATAGTTTTGGTTCTAATGTGGGAAATGGTACTAAAGTCAAACCTAATAGGAGTCTGACACTTGCTTATATGAGTGAAAGTGGGACTAAGGGACTATGCTCTTTTTGTGATGAGCCATATTCTCAAGAACATAGTTTGACCCATAAAAGAATTCAGGTGCATGTTTTGGAGGTTGAGGAGGAGAGGGACTTAATTGAATCTAGAGACCCTGTTAGTAGCTCTTGTAATGATTCTAATCAAGAGTCACCTTAGTTATCAGTAAATGCGTTGACTGGTGCCACAAATTTCAGGACCATGAGAATCATAGGGTACAAGCAAAAGAAGCTTTTACACATTCTGATTGACAATTTATCTACACACAATTTTCTGGATGTTGATATGGCTCAAAAATTGGGGTGCAAAATTGAGGAACAGACTCTAATACAAGTGGTGGTAGCTGATGGTTCTAAGCTGACATTTCATTAATGGTTAAAGGGTTTACATGGACTATCCAGAAGGCAATGCTTACTTCATATATGTTTTTTTATTTCAGTTGGCTACTATAATATGGTGTTAGGGATAGAGTGGTTGATTACATTAGGTGACATAATCTGAAATTTTGGCAAGATGAATATGGAATTCAGAATCAAAGAGGAACACATGTATTGAGAGGCCATCTAATAATGGTGTCAAGTATGCCAAGAATCAAAAGTTTGATAAGATTTTAGTGGCAGGAGTTCACATTTCATTACTACAACTCTGTGATGAGGGAGGGAGATTTGCTGCAATCACTCACCACTCTTGAAGATCAGTCAGTAGTACCACCTGCAATTTTGATCAGCTTTTCTAGCAGTTTGATGACATTTTCCAGGAGCGAACTTAATTGCCACCATTTAGGGAAGGTCATGATCACAAAGTACCACTTGTTCAGGGAGCTAATCTGGTTAATAAAAGACCTTATAGGTATGCAAAAAAGGATATCATTGATAAAATGTTACAAGAATATTTGAAATATGGGGTCATTCAAAATAGTATCAATCCTGTGGTTTTGGTGGAGAAAACTAACGGTCTTGGAGATTGTGTATAGACTGCAGGGAATTGAATAAAAACACTGTGAAGTCTGAGTTTCATATTCCCTTGGTTGATGATTTGTTAGATGATCTTCTTGGATCTTCAATTTTCTCCAAGGTTGACCTTAGGTCTGGGTATAATCAATTGAGGATGGATTCTCGGATGTACACAAGACAAATTTTAGGACTCGTGGAGATCACTATAAATATATAGTGATGTCATTTGGCTTCATTAATGCTCCAACAACCATCCAAGGGTTAATGAATTAGGTGATTCAAAAGTTCTTAGACAATTCTTATTGGTCTTCTTTAATGATACTCTGATCTATAGCAAGAGTTTGGAAGAGCACTTGGATCATCTTAAACAGGTGTTGCTTACTCTTAGAAGCAATTACTTGCTTGCTAGGCGGAGTAAATGTTATTTTGTTGTCAATAAAGTAGGATACCTTGGTCATTTCATCTTTGGTTCAGGTGTATTTACAAATCCACATAAAATTGAAAGCTATGCTCAATTGGCCTCTTCCATAGACTATTAAGCAACTGAGAGGGTTCCTTTGTCTTGCAGGCTACTATAGGAGGTCTGTGAAAGGGTATGGAGTAGTTGCAAAACACTTGACTGGCATGTTAAAAAAAATGGATTTAGTTGGACTCATGATGCTAAGCTGACATTTGAGAAACTAAAAGAATTGTTCAATTGTACTCCAGTTTTAGCTCTTCCTGATTTTTCTGAATTTTTGTGGTGGAAGTTGATGCCTCAGGCTGTGGGATAGGGCAATGATTATGCAAGAGCAACGCCCTACAGCAGCAATCACTATCTACATATGAGGATTTATTAGTTGTTGTCTTTGCTATTCAGAGATGGAGACATTACTGTTTGAACATGCATTTTATCGTCCAAACTGATAATTACAACCTTAAGTGCATATTGGATCAGAGGTTGTCAACAGATGTCCAGCAGACTTATAGTCTGTTGTTTCTACCCAGTTCACTCTCTCACTGTTCCTTGGTCTCTCCTACTTTTTTTCTTTTTGTGTTAGGATTCAATTGTAATGTCCGAGACTTGAGTATCCTGTTCAAAATGAGATTCTAATCCGCGGTTAATTAGGCTTTGGCCTCTTCAACTACAAATATGTAGCTTTTACTGAGGTTCTCCTACCGTCTTTATGAGAGGTGTCAAAGTTGGTTAGTAATTTCTTGGAGAAGGATGTCTATTCAGGGGCTCAGCAGAAAGGTTGAGTGAACTGGCTTATAGTGCTTTGGCCTCTAGGGCGATGCTTTAATAGGGACTTTGTGTTTGGAATCTCTAGCATTGCATTGTAGTTTCTTGGTCATTTCTTTTTCATGATGTGAGTCTAGTATGCTGCTAGAGTCTATTACTCCTGATGTTCAAATACTATGATACGTGTCTTTCTATTCTATCATCCTTTTTCTTGATTTTTGGCAGTAAATTTTTAACCGAAAAAAGGCTACCAGTTTTCTGATTTTTGTCTTACTATAGGACTATCAAAATTTAAATCAACTGAAGGAACGAAATGCTCAGTTTGAAAGAAATTCATCGTGATTCCAAGCTATATGCCCTTCTTGTGACAGCAATTTCCCTAACTGAAGGTTGTAACAAATTGAAATGTGGTAATTGTGAGCATGTTACCGCTGCAACAAAGCAATTGATCCATCAAATCCGTATGGACATTTCAGGTATTTGGCTTCTTAAAAGTGAAAGCACTGTCAAAATTCTTCTGCATGATTTGCATCTGCCAAGATTCGAATTACAGAATTTTTCATGAACTCACTTTCTTTCTTTATTCAAGGGATGGTTCATGTAAGCTGTTCCCCCGAGAAATGGCTGATTCCTGGCAAGAGCGCATAAATCATCGCCAGGTAGTAGGACAATTACAGGCTGAGCTTTTACCTCAGGGTGGCTTGGCATGTCCTATTTGTCGTCAATTTAATGCAAAGGTGAGTAAAGGTTTCTGTTTGTTTCTTACAATTACTTGAAACTATCTTTTGGAATGACACTATCATTGTTGAGTTACTGAGTTAATGGAGTCCGTGGATTGATTGAGATTATGAATTTGGGTAGCCTGTGATACAGCTGTGGGGTACTACAGAAGTGACCTTCGAATTTTAGTGTACTATATATTTTGGAGAGATACACCTACGTTAAATGAGTTTGCTATTATGGATTTCTCAACCCTTGATGCTAATCTTCTTAAAAAAATACGAAAGAAAGAACAAAACAAGTGATGATTCCTGGATAAAAATTCTCTGTCAACGCAAAAAAAAAAAGGCAGAATATGATTAATTTGGTTCAGAATTACTTACCTCCCTTTCTTTGTCAAAATCACAAGTGCAGATGGTTTTCGAGGAAAAACTAAGGCAAATGTGGTTAATGGAAGGAGATATTTGCAGAATCCGATGTTCTTGTTCTCCAGAATTACTGTGTGTTTCCCTTTTCTTAGGGACAAGTATTTTTGTTGAATGAAATATGTTCAAAGGTGTATATAGTATGAACCTGTGATTATTCCAGTACCTGTAATATTTTCGTTCCACGGGTACTACAACGGTTGTGTTATTAATAATTTATTGTTTGCTAATTAGATTTAATAATTTCCAATGTATATAATAAAATTAACAACTAATAATAAATTTACTGGTGACGAGAAGTCTGAAGTTTAAATATGTTATGCTTCCAAGTTTGAAAATTTATACTTTTAACCACAATACGATATACTGGTGAAAGTGTTAAAAATACAATTTGGAGTTGAAACTTATTTTGACATTTTGTTTACAAGTGATAAAAAAATCTTATGGAATTTAAGATTTCTTTAGGTGCATCGTATATTCTTTTTTTTAAGATGTTTTGATAAAATGTAAAAATATAATATATTAGTTTAAGCTGAGTGATTAAGGATTGAATGTAGCTCTTGTTATAGAGTGAACCACTATGAATCTTTGTTTTTGTCTCTTTTATTATTTTTTCAAGTGATGTATAACTCATTATATTTTTATTTTCTTCAAATTTAAAAAACTCTTAATATTTTCTCAGATTCTAGTAAAACTTGTTTTACAGTTTTGATTAATTTAATCTAGTGAAAATTAATTTTGAAAAGAAAATTCAAGCTCAACGCATTTTCCCCATAGTTTATATTTAGAACAAGAGAGATATTAAAATGTGTCATAATCATCACTCATTATTATCATTAAAGAGAAAGAAGAGTTAAACAACAAAACTTCTTCATTTCTCATTGATGGTTGACATATTTTTTTATGGAATCCTTGAGTCAAATTAGTCTCTATAACAATATTACATGTGTACTTTGGTGGGTGTGTACTTGCATGCTTATGCGTGTGAGCGTGTTAAGATGTTAAATACATTTTTGTACTAATACTTTATGAAATAGGAAGATCTCGTGGAGAGATATTTTTTGAATCCATAACCTGTTGCTTTACATGCATACTCCAACCCAACAATTCACTTGGAAAATGAGTAAGAGTATATTGTATGAAGATTTAAATTATTATTTAATGAAATAGTAATTAAATTTTTTATCTTCAAAAAATAATAATAAACACTTTCTATGTTTAGCACTCATTTAGTTTCAAAACTGTCCATGCTTTCACATTCTTCTATTCCAAACTCCTTTACAAATTGTAAGTTTTATTAATTGTTTGTTTTACTTACATCCTTATTTAAAATAACTAATTTATCTTTATGAGAAATACATCACTTACGACCTTTTTTATAACTTGTTTGCGAAGACTATGACAAATAAAAACTTACATTTACATATTATATTAATTAAGGATGTTTTAGACTAGGTATATCAGTACTTTATTTAATAGATTGCGTAAATTAATCTTAAACATCAATAGTTCTAGCATGAAAGAAATATTCAGTTTTCTTTAACCATTTCACAGACAAAAGGGAATTTAATCTATAATATTAATTTTACGAAGAATTTGTCTACATTTTCAAAATAAAAAACTATTCTTGAAATTATTAAGAGTAAGGGTTTAGCTTTTTTTTTTCAATAAAATTTGAATTATATTAAATATAAATTAAATCCGATTTGTCAATTAGATTAACTATTAAGATTGATCTAATATACCTAATTATTAGGTCCATTAGACATGGGTAGAGCAAACTCAACTTAATCTTAGGTCCGAGTTGACTTAGATTAACATCAGTCAGGGTTAAGTTGTGTTGATCTTTGACCGAGATTAACTTACACTAATCTTCAATCAAGGTCGACTCGACCAAGGTCAACTTGATTGACCTTTGGTCGGGCTAACTTAACTGAATCTTTGACTAAGTCAACTTGACAAGACCTTTTTCCCTGACTAACTTGACTTGGCCCAAGACCAACTCAGCTGGACTTTCATTCTGGATTGACACTTGATTCGACCTTCGATTAGGGCTCAGCCTAATGTTCGATCAAAGTTGACTCAACTAACCTTCGATTGGATCAGATTGGTTGACCTTCTGTCAGAGCAACTATGTTGACCTTCAATTGGGTCAACTTTGTTTGACCTTTGGCTTGGACTGATTTGGGTCGACCTTCGACCTTTGCTGACTTGGTTGACCTTTGACCAAGTTAACTTGATCGACCTTAGGCCTAGGATGACTTGACCTAACCTTTAACCTAGGTCGACTTGATCAACCTTTGGCTCGAGACGATTAGGCTCAACATTCAACCCGAGACAACTGAACTTAACTTTCGGCCCGAAACAACTGGGCTTAACCTTCGATCCAAGATGACTTTGGTTGACTCGATCGACCTTGAGCTGAAAGTGACTTGTCTCAATCTTTAGTTTGACCAACTTGATAAACATTCAACTCAACCAAATGTCCACTTAATTTGATCTGCTCTTTAACTGTCTTGATTTGACTTAAATACATATTGATTTTAGATTTTTAAAATTTTAATAATATCCGACCTAAATTCAATTAAACATGTTAGATTTATAATCAAAAAGTAAGAATTTTAATTTGTAATAAATCTATTTAAATGGACTTAAATTTAATATATACTTGATTTATTTAGATTGGATCTCAAAATTTGATTTTTTTTTCACCATTAATTGAGACATCATTGTTGTATTATCTTTCTACCAAATTAACTCATCTATCTTTACTTAACTAGAGTTAAGTCTAACATAAAAATTAAAATTAGCTTCTCCTACACTAATAAAAAATTTGAATATTTACGAAGAGAAACAATTCTACTTAGTGTTGTGTAAAATAACATTACTTGAGGATTATAAGTACAAAAATCTGCACTTAAAGTTTTGTTAAGAATATTTTCCTATCTTTAGGAGATAAAATTATTGAGCAATTAAAGAATGTTTTGATGAATATAACAAATAATTAGGGGTCATCTTATGATAAAGACCATGTTTTTCAAAACATTTCCACAAGAGACCACAAAGGTATATGAATAGGAAGACAAATAAAACAATGTATGCGTATGATTCTATAAGATCAACTTATACTCAATTTTGAGAAAAATTTCTCGAAAAATTACATTACATACAATACAAAGGTTCTTAGAGGGTTATGCCTTTTCATTTAGTAAAATTTAATTATTATTATTATTATTATTATTGTTATAATATATTAAAAGACAGTGCTATTATTTGTGTAGCAGGAGCACGAAACATTTGAATGTATAAATATGATGTAGGTATGTTGGGAGGGTACATAATGAGTAATTGGAGGACGCAAAGTCCTTTATTCAATCCATTTCCTGTTTCCCTTCAAACCCACTCCTTTTTCTTTTCTTCGCATTCTCAAATCTAATTAATTCAATTCCTCTTTCTTCTCCAACAACTTAGGGTTTCTTTTTTTCCAACAATGCCACGCATATTTCCCTAATTACCCTCTTTTCCCCTTTTCAACTTAAATTCAATTTCACGACATGGATAACGGTGGCTCTGCTCCGGCGGCGTCGATTCCAAACGCCAACGCGCCGCCGCCTTTTCTGAGCAAGACTTACGACATGGTGGAAGACCCTTCCACCGACGCGATCGTGTCATGGAGTGCAACCAACAACAGCTTCATCGTGTGGGACCCACCCGAATTTGCCAGGGACCTTTTGCCCAAATACTTCAAACACAACAACTTCTCCAGCTTCGTTAGACAGTTAAACACTTATGTGTGTTTCTCCCTTCTTCTTTTTTTCTCCTTCTCTTTTTGTTCACTCCACTCTGCTAATAGTAGCTGGTTGATTTCGATGATGTTGTGCTGTGTATTATTAGTATGATTCATAAGTTTGATGATTTTTAACTATTTGTCTGCTATATAACATATGGAGGAGGGCTATGGTGGGATAAGGATTTGTGATTTTGTTTATGTGTATGAAAATAATGACAACGGTTTTTGAGATCTTATCCTCCTTGTCTCAGTAAATAGATGAAGCAGAAGATGAAAATAGACCGACAAAGCTGTTCTCAGGTTTATCAGCTACTTTATTGTTACTAGTTTAGTGATAAATTGTATATCAGGTGTCACGTATTGTGTGAAGAGAATTGGAGGTCTACGAAAAGATTCTTGCTTAAAGTTGTGATGATATCGACATATCGTACCATGGTTTGCTGTTTTTTTTTTTATTCAATTACATTAGCCCTTTGTTGGCAGAGGCTGTGTTTATGTTATAGTGCAGCTATCAATTCAATTTTTATGGGAAGAATCATAAAGATGACCAAAGGATTAGGATTGGTAAATAACAAGGCAGGCCTGCTTGATAATTGATTGTGGATTTTATCAGTTGTCATAGAGGTAGGTCTGTGTGTTTATTCATATGAGGAACAAATACACCACTTGATTGAACTGTCACAGTTTTTCGATATGTTCTAAATGTTAAACACTCCTAAATTGGTGCCCAATTACAAAAAAAAATAAAAAATAAATTGTCTGCTCAGGCACTTTTGTTGACACTACTATGAGACTTGGATACTTTAGTCAATATTTCCAAGTGAATATTATGTTAAAAAACATTTTCGAACTTTAGGAAATTCAACTTAGCATGAACTATTAAAAAGTTGTATTCCTCTTGCTTTTTGTGAGGCTTATTATCATAGAAAAAGTTGAGTATACAAGAATATGCAGATATTTTTTGTTAATTTCAACATTTGGTTATATTGTGGACATTTCATTTTAGTACCTCTGTGTGTATATGATCAAGGATATTACTGTTAAACTACTAGCAAATTTCTTATAATACGAGGATAGTGCTATGTAGTCCATTGCCGAGTTAAGCATAGTTGATAGTATCAAAACACTAATGAGGCTTGAATCAGTGTTGCCGTAAGTTCTTTCTGGTTTTCCCGTTAACGTAGCTGGCTACCTGCCAGTGTATTTGGTTATTGCCACTACTTAAAGATCTTCTGAACTTCATTGGAAAAGGAATGTGAATTTCATTTTAGTTTAGTTCCTTTCTTGAGATTCCTGATCTGTTTCACATAAATAATTAATTCTTTTTGGTGGAGATTAGCTTTATCATATTTAATTCCTGCAGAATTCTTGAAAAGGTTAAAGTTGTTGATATACGAGTTCCATTGCTTCTTATTGCAGACATGAATTGACCTTAAATGAGTTAAGTACTAACTGTTTAAAATAAGTTCTGTACATGAGACTGCCCCAGCCTAATGGAGTAAATAAGTGGTAGACTTTTTGGTTGTAAAAGTGGTGTATATCTGTTGTGGGATTAATAAAAAGAATCTACATCTAGATTATTCCCTCACTGAACCTGGGTTGAGAGTGTAGGATATAACATTTCAGCTTTTATTTCAAGGTTGGTTCCAGTTGCTCTTGTGGAGGAAATTCACATGATCATATTTGAAGTTATATTTTTTTTTTTTTATGGTTAGACTTTCTTGCATCCTTGTGCTATATTGTTGTTGAATGTGCTTATCATCTGAATCTATTTTTTAGGTTTAGCTATGCATACTTTACTGTTTTATATAACAATCAAGTTCTGTGCTTTTGTGGAGTGTGTTGATATATGTCCTGTCTTTTTCCCTCTCTAACAACATCCTCATCATCAATTCATTATCATAATTCAGGGTTTCAGAAAGGTCGATCCAGATCGTTGGGAATTTGCAAATGAGGGTTTTTTGAGGGGTCAAAAGCACTTGCTTAGGAATATAACACGAAGAAAACCTGCCCATGGTCAAAATCATCAACAGGCTCAGCAACCCAATGGACAGAGTTCATCAGTAGGGGCATGTGTTGAAGTCGGAAAGTTTGGGCTTGAGGAAGAGGTTGAGAGGCTTAAAAGAGATAAGAATGTGCTCATGCAAGAGCTAGTGAGATTGAGGCAGCAGCAACAGACCACTGATAACCAGTTGCAAACAATGGTTCAGCGCCTTCAGGGAATGGAGCAACGACAGCAGCAAATGATGTCATTCCTTGCGAAAGCTGTCCAGAGCCCTGGATTCTTTGCTCAGTTTGTACAACAACAAAATGAGAGCAATAGGCGCATAACTGAAGTCAACAAAAAGCGTAGGCTCAAGCAGGAAGGTATCGCAGAAACAGTGAGTGCTGCTACTCCAGATGGACAAATTGTTAAATATCAACCTCTGGTGAATGAAGCTGCAAAAGCCATGCTTAAGCAGATCATGAAATGGGATACTTCTCATGTAGAGTCTTTCAATAAAAACCCCGAGGAGTACATCATTGGTGATGCTTCATCATCTTCCAGTGGAATGGACAGTAGTGGCTCTTCAGGCTGGACTTCCGGAGTCACTCTTAAGGAGGTATCTCCAGCTTCGGTGCAGTCTTCACACGTTCCAGCTGCTACTGGGACCCAAGGGCATGTCCTCCCAACTGTTAAACCTGAAATTCCGTCTGTAGCACAAGCATTAGCTTCTGAAAATGTTACAGAGGATGGAGGACATGGTGCGCCTTCAATCCCCGTTTCTCAAGCAAATGTGGTGATCCCTGATCTTCCTCCAATAACAGAGATGGTGACAGGAAATATGCTTGATATTCCCGAAGAAAATTATATGGCAACTGAATCGGATGAGGGATTTATGGATCCTTCATTGGGCGCTGCCGGGTCATTTCCCATTGATTTTGAGGTCATTTCACCTGATAACATTGATGATTTCTTAGGAAATCCTTCTATTTGGGATGAAATTTTGCAAACTCCAGTTCCAGAGGATATCGACACCAATATTGCCGATGTACCCAACGGGAATGAGGTCCAGCCAACGGAAAATGGATGGAGCAAAACTCAACGTATGGATCACCTTACAGAGCAGATGGGTCTTCTTTCTTCTGATACAAAACGAGTTTGATTATCTATGAAATTTATATTATTAATCTTTCATTTTGTCCAAGGCCTGACCCAAACAATACACGACTGTAGTGATGTCTATATTATATATAATTACACTCCCACTTGGTCACTGAAAGTCCATGTTCCTCGTTTGGTCGTCTATGGATTTAGTTTGTCGTGCATTTAAGGCAAAATCGAACTATCTCATATTTGCACTTACATTGATTTTTCATTTGACTTGGGCTTGAAAACAACTTACGATCTTATGGGCTTGTCCTGGACTACTTGGGGAGTGTTTGTGGTTACCTGATCAGTTTTTCCAATGTTATAGGCATTGTGTGAGGTTGAGTTATGTGAATTCAATTGCAGTTCTTTTTTCATTTTTTGTTCTCGTTTTTATTTGGCAAAGAGGAAAATGAGATAAAAAAAGACGTTGATAAAGATTGCTCGATATGTCTGAAAAATGCACTGAAAAAATTCACGGTAGTTGAGGGCAATGGTACGATACTAAGTTGTTGGTCATTTGTTTGTAGGTCATTCTTATTTTGTCCTCTATGGATATGTTTCAACTGATGAAAAGTAGGAGGAATGAAATTTAAAGACATTAGTCAGCATCATTAGAAGAAATAGAAGAAATAGTTTATGATAGGATGACTCATAAAAGGAGTATGATTGAGATGATGGCACATTTGGATTAAAGTTTATTTTAAAAACAAAAATAAGGTTGTCCATACTAAATCTACAATTAGTTCAACAGAGTTAATAATCATGTAATTGAATTGAGATTTTTTACACTTTAGTACTAGTTTTAGTTTATAGATAAACATTGATTTTTTTTGCAAGTGTCTACACCGAAATTTATTAGAAAATATTTTTTTTATTTGTTAATTTACTTGTCATTTTTTTTTTCACTTTAAGAAAAACTATTTTTATCACTTAATACAATATTCAAACAATTCTGTAGTGGTTTTGGTTCCATTCGTATTCATTTATTTAAAGTGTCTTGAAGTGCATAAAGAAGAAAGGAAGGAATGCATTCCCTTTCATTTCATTATTACCAATTATATCGTATAAGCGGAAATATACATGTTTAGTCGTTTAACATGATAAATAATGGTAACATTGGATTAATATATTTTACTCTTTTTTCCTATTAGAATCTTTTACACTTTTTTATTATTATCAACTAATAGGAATTAAGCAAACATGTTCTATTCAAGATTTACACTTTTTTTTTATCAACTAATAGGAATTAAACAAAAATGTTCTATTCAAGAGTGTAATGTACAAAGAATAATAAATATTTTTTTTTTATCAGGGATCACATGTTCTACGGTAAAAAAAATTTATTATCTGGTCACCAATATCAAATACTTTCTGGGGTCACTTTTATAACGCATGCTTTGAAAAAAAAAATCGTCTTTTACATAAACATCTTACAATTTCAATAAATGTAACTATTTTATTTTATTGATTTATTCCTATTAAATATATGATTATATGTGCCTTCCTATTATGTGTTACAACTAATTAATTTATTAATAATTAATAAAAGTAAAACTAGAAGATTAGTAAAAAAAAAAGATGAAAGATTGATTTTCTTTTCTATGTAATATTATTCAAAGTGTCTTATAATACTAGAGGGAGATAATATAACTTGTTAAGATGGATATTATAAAAATATATAAGAATTTCTATCAATTTTATAATAATTAATAGGGGCTCTTGAGGCGAAATATTTTGATTCTATTGTTGATAAAATTAAACACATGCTGTCCTTTTTAGAAAGAGATTTCTTCTAACTCTATGAGAGGCTCTCCTCAATTCAAAAGTGAGTCAACACAGGACGGACATGTTTGTTTCTTTCTAATTATCAAATAATGCAACATTTTAGTTTCTGTGCGTCTTCCTTTAAAACTTGGTTTCAAAAACACTATCAAATGCATGTAGCGTAAAAAAGATTACTTTGAGAGTATATTAATTGTGGTGCATGTAATTCTATGTAGAGGTATAATATATATATATATATATATATATATATATATATATATATATATATATATATATAAGTTTGATGAACTAATATAGATAATAATATTTTGATAACTAAATTTTAATAATTTTTTTTATTGTTTAATATAATGTGATATTTTTTTAAATGATTTTGAAATATAAAAAAGTAAAAAATTATTTAAAAAATATTATTTTACATAATAGAAAATTGTTAAATTTTAGTTGTTAAAAAATCTTAGTCCTAGGACTATTTGGGATGAGTGTTTTGTACATATGACTATGATCATCAAGTTCACACCACATGTCTTTCATGCCCAGCAATAATACTTTTTTATTAAAAAAGAGAGTTAAGATTGCATTTGCATGTCTATATGTTTTATCAATTACCTATATAAGTCGAACAATTTAGCTAAAAAAGTTTAGTTGACCTTTTTTCATGTTTTCATGTACAGTTTAATATCTTTTACATCAACAACTTAAGATTTGTACTGATATCTTAATTTAATAAGTTATTAAATGTAACTTTTACCTTTCGAAATTATGCATAGTAAGAAAAAAAAAATGCCAACAACATACTCTTTGACTGAAATTTTATTAAAATTACAGAAAATTATAAATTCACTTCATGATAAGTCTCTATCCTCATTTTTTTTTATTTTTTAATAAAACGTTTTCGAAGAGGTGCCTTGAAAAAATGTTTTTGCTCCTTCATGTACAAAGACAGTGTGTTATATATTGTTATTATGAGTGAGCAAATATTAATTACCTTCATAAAAAAATTTATCTGCAACTATTATTCATCGAAGTTCCAGTTTGCACACTCACATCAAATGAAAGGTGAAGAATTTGGAAATGGTGAGTGAAAACCAGAATGTTATTTGGTTTGGCCTTGAAGTTAGGGTTTTGATCCCAAAAATCTTATCTAATTGGATCCATTCTCCACAATGGCACCATCATTCCTTTGTAATGATTTCTCCAACTTACACACTATAGTTAGGTTCATCCAAACTTTAACAAACACCGCAGGGTTAGAGATGCACACGTTTAACCAGAACCATGAAATTTGAGATTTTAACTAAATTTGGAACCTAACTGAATTAAAGTAAATTGTTAAAAAAGATAAATAAACAACAATTATCACAACCATGCAGTGATAGATAAGTTCTGATATATCACCACCAAAACCTCACCTGTCCATTCATTTCGGTAACACTTGTCATCACTCTTGTAAGCCAAAATTTACAGTCAAGCACGTGGCTTTCTTTTATGGAAAAATTTCCCTTTCTTCCATTCTTTAAACCCCATTTTTACTTTTGCTTTGTTTAGGCTGAGAGAGTGTTTTCAAGTGTGAACCAGGTAAATGACATTGGTTATCAGAGAGAGGAGACACAAACAAGCTCTGAGCCTTTCATTACCAAAATCTCTTTCAATTCCATCATCAAATTCAGATTCAAATTCAAATTCAGATTCTCCTCACCAAATTCACGTACCAGTACTCACATCCCCATCTTCTTCTTCCTCCCATGTACACTCTTCTCCAAGCATTATCAAGGACCTTTCGGATCTTGAGAAGCGAGAAGTTCTTGGCCATGGCAATGGTGGCACAGTCTACAAAGTTTATCACACCAAAACTTGCTCTTTCTATGCCTTGAAAGTGCTACGTTTGAATGGCATTCGCCAACCCGTGGAGGCTGAGATTCTAAAACGAGTGGATTCACCGTATATAGTAAAGTGTCATGCAGTTTTTGATAGTGGTAACAGTAATAATGATGGAGACAAAGGAGGTGACATTAGCTTTGTTATGGAATACATGGAAGGAGGGTCGTTGAATGATGTGTTGAGACAACATCGTATACTGTCGGAGAAGGTTATATCAGTGTTGGCAAGGCGTGTTTTGGAAGGACTTGGTTATTTACATGGCATGAACATTGTGCATAGAGATATTAAACCATCAAATTTACTTATTAATGGTAAAGGGGAGGTAAAGATTGCAGATTTTGGAGTGAGTCATGTGGTGGAGGGTAGGTTTGAAGGAAATGAGAATGATGCAGGAACTTGTGCTTACATGAGTCCAGAAAGGATTGATCCAGAAAGATGGGGTGGTGAAAATGCAGATGAGTTTTCAGGAGATGTGTGGTCAATGGGAGTAGTAATGTTGGAATGTCTTTTGGGTTATTTTCCATTGATTGGTGCAGGGCAAAGACCAGATTGGGCAACTTTGATGTGTGCAATTTGCTTTGGTGAGAAGTTGGAGATGCCAGAAAAAGCATCACCAGAGTTTCAAAATTTTGTGAGGAGGTGTCTTGAGAAGAATTGGAGGAAGAGAGCAACAGTGTTAGAACTTCTGCATCACCCTTTTGTGAGTTAAAAAAATTGTTGCTCTTAGGATAAAGAGATTGGTGATTATATGCTCTGGGGGGTTAAGTTTATTACATTCTGATTCTTGTTTGTAACTTTTAGCTTAGTCTTGACTTTTGTCATTTGTAGACATCACAAAATAATTAGGGCTCACAGATAGGGTTCAAGTTTTGGAATTTTGAGGGGGTCAGGAATAATCTTTTTTTGGGTTGAAGTTAGAAATTAAATGTCAATAACATTAGAAACTTATTACTGGCAACAATTGTGGAAATTATACTGTTTGCAAATAAATCATGTTCTTTGGACGATGAATTGAAGAAGTAATTGCTTTGGATGTTCAGGATTACAACTTTTAGCCAAGGTCTTAGCATGTTAAGACATTAAAAAAATATTATTAAATAAAAATATGGTATAAGATATCTTAAAAAATAAAAATATAAATGATTAACAAATTTACTTAAACCATAATTAAATGAAAAAGTTATTTTACTTATAAATAATTTCTTTATATTATCATATTATTACAATACAGTTGTTAAGGGATGATTTTAGTCGTCAATTTTACCGAAATTTTGAAATAAAGTATCGCCAATTACTTTCAATAATAAAAAACAGGAGGAAAAATGAGTCCGAACTGTTGTTTTTGTGTCCACGCACAAACAACCCGGGTGAATTCGTTAACCACTCGTTAGCTTATACATTAAAATACCTCCAGTTTTGCAACAATCAACTGCAATTAATAATTGATCACTCAAAATTAGAACAATGATACCATATAAATATTAAAAACACCAGCTTTCTGAATCCAGACTAGAAAGACTAACACAAAATGTGACAGAGATAATCTTGCACAGAAGGAACCTTCCTTTGCAATAATCGTGCTCTTCCAGAGTCTGAAGATGTAGAGTCACAGCTGTGTTTTCAGGTGGAAAAGAAACATGGCGTAATAATTTGTATCTGTCTGCAGATCACAACCATAATCAATTCAGAATAGAGGAACAGAGCTTTGAGGTGAGTGTTCCAACTACTTTGGGGGAGTCAAATTCCAATTCTTTGAAACTTCTGTGGGCCTATAGAGATGACCACCTGCAAAACAATGTTCAGCACAAACAAAGCCTAAGTAGTGCCTCGGACTCGGGCTTCCAATGCAAAACTGAAAAAGGGATACATTCGTCTCCTTTCTATGACATTAAAAGGAACCGGATACTCAACAGGACAAACCATGATACGAGGACCATAAAATGAGCTATTATTGGCTACATGTCATTCTACTTATGTCAAACAAATCAGCAAATGAAATGTTATGGTAAGCATGCAAACCAAAGTTGAAAGTTTAGAACACCGATTGAAAAGCATGAACTAGTAAAATATAATTCAAAACACAGAAATCACGTACAGGTGTTGTTCTAGAGATAAAAGTCTCCTCCTGTATAGAAGATTCTGATCGTAAACTAGATATAACAATATTCCTTTCTTATTTACATACCCTTCTATCAACTGCACCCTAATACATAACTTCCATCAGTTATTTTTGTATGAATAACTGAATCAAGGGAGCTTCAAATTGTAACGCAGAACAAATACAGAACAAGTAATGCAGGATGTTAGGACCAAATAGTAAAGGAGTAAATGGTAACGTAAACAATAGAATCTCGTAATATACAAGGTATACACGAAACAAAGAGTGAGTGAGTGAGAAAATATTAATTCTGTTGTGGATTGCATGGGGGGGAATATAAGTTTGGGAGAGATGCCATGAGAAGGAAGGAAGAGAATTGTGGAAATAGACTTTTGGTCTCTCAAAATACCTAGTAAACCTTTTGTTCCTTTCCTTTCCTTCCTTTTGGTCTCTCAAAGCTAGATACTGCACTAGTATCAGTTATTCCACAATATTCTGTGACATTCTCTTTTTACTTAATAATTACCGATAAAAGATCTTACACAGGACAAGCTATTTTCTATCAAATATTCTAATAATACCATACTGCTTATAGGTCCTAACTTCTGCTCATTACTGCTCCTAAGTCACATGGTTAGTGACTATTACTCAAGAATCATGATAGTTATCATCAGTCCCCATTAAAAAACTGTCACATGGACTTTGATATGAACAGATGAGTTTAAAGTAAAAATCACTGCACATATAGACAGTCATCAGAAATCCATTGTGGCATGACCAAACCAGAATACCAGATTTCAACCTTGTACCAATAAAGTAAATGTTTTCAAAAATTTATTATTATATCATATAATAAATATACTAGGGTATCTTTGGATTCCACTTTGCGGTGCTCCATACTCAGTTTGGAGAGTTAACTCAAATTTTTGAGGCGCTTAGTTTTCCTCAAAAGTACATTTGCACAGAGAAATTTTGCCTGAGACCAAGTTTCATAAAAGCAAAACTTGGTTATTTGTTGCAAACTCAATTTTCAAAATGGAAATTACTCCAAAACCAGGTTTCCCAACGTTAACCCAAATATGCGCTTAGTTAGTAGAGCCAAAGGCACTCTGTCGACTTCTGTTTGTTCATATGTTCATCAAAGTATAGTGAAGTACACAACAGCATAGAAACATAAGCCAAAACCCATACAGGTTGTGAAAAATACGAGTTGATGAATATAAATGTGATTTAGGATTCAGATAATATCATAATATACATTTTCTAAGCAAAACAGTGAGGTTGCTACCTTGTGACATAGAGGTCACAGGTTTAGATCATGGAAAGAGCCTCCCCGATTGGATTAAGACTAAACAACATATCACATCTACTCTCCCTAAGCTAACTAGGTGGGGAACCTTGAGTAGAGCACTAGGCTGCCCTTGCTATGCCAAATGCATAACTGCATACGTATCACAAGAAAATACACATCAGTACTGAAATTTAACACCACGAAATCAAGGATGTGAGCATCAAAACCATCGACGAAAGTGGGTAGCATCAATCGACTAAATGCAAGGATAAACTAAGATTTTTATGGTGGTCTCATTTTATGTTTTAATCAACAGAACAAAAAAGTACCTAAATATTGTTCTAAAATATTCTAAGAAACACATAAAATATCATTACAAAACTATTAAGATATCGATAAGCAAGCAACCTCGATGTGATACAAGATGAATCCGCGAACGAGGCCCTTCAAACTTCCAGTTATCTTCAACCAACGATTTAACCTCCTTGTCAAGTGCAGCCATGAGATCTGATTTTAAAACTGTGAAATAAGAATGCAGAATGTCAAAATGAATACCTCATGGGCAAGTTCAGGAAGAATACATTTAATTTTGATCCAAAAATACACGGAAAGATATTGCACTCCATGTAAACCAAAGTTTTATCTTTCCCCTTCCTTCTTTTCAAAACCAGTACATGGTGAATGAACATAGGACTGACTGATATGAGTCCTAGCCAAAATGTAATTTAAGACCACGTGTTAATTCAAACCCGAGAAATCCCAAAGGAGAACATAAAACAATAAATTAATAATAAATACCGAACGCCAAAATCATTCGCTGTAAACAATAATTGATAGAATCTCAGTAATTGCAATGCTAAATAAGTACAGCAAAGAAGAAGGAAGTAAACTTGAGATTAAAGACACTGAAAAGAAATCATATTAAAATAAAATAGTCAGAAAGGGACCAGTCGATGAAATTCACCCTAATAGCTAACGGGTATGATATTTATAACAATGGCGAAATAACCGCAAAGCTTCAATTTTGAATGAAGAACACAACAAAGGAAGTAGATTGGATAAAGCCCACCTGACACAGCTTCGTCTTTACGCTCAAGCGATGACATAGGATCACTGGGAATAATAAAGTCATCAACGGATACAGTGGCGTTGCTGCCGCCGCCTCCTCCACCACCACCTACAACCGCCGTCGTCGATAGCGAAGAATGAGCCGGTGATGAATTATTCATCGTTCCCCCAAAATATATTTTTCAGCGATTGGTCTTCTGAAATATGAATAAGAACCGGTACGTTATTGATGTTTTTTGAGCTTGTGATCAGATTCGGAACTCTGTGTAATCAACTTTTGCTTTGGTCAATTGTCTAAGGGAACACCAAACGATCGAGCCAGCAAATGCGTTTAGAAATTTGAATCAGCACCTTTTCATTTTGTCCACCCACATCCACACAAGGCTTTAAAATTTTGAAAAGAGCTATTTGAAATGAAACTAAAATTTGAAAGAACTATAGTAAGTCAATAAAAAACATTTTGGTATAATTCCTAGTACCCAGTTCGGGTCTACCGGGTCAAATAGGTATCCGATTTTATAAAAGTGTCAATTGCATCCTAATTTTTGAAAATTGCTTCAATTAGGTCCTTTTTATATAGAGTTGACTAACATCCTCAACGTGCCACGTGTCAATCTGTGATTTTTTTGATTTTTTTTTTAAATTTAAATTTTTTTTTTAATTTTTTAATTTTTTTTTAAATTTAAAAAAAAATGCCACATGTCAAGTCTTTGTGTGTGACACGTGGCATTGTTAGTGCTACGTGGCATTGTAATGCCATGTGTCAGTATCAGATGTCATTGTGTTGATTTCGATTTAGTCTCCATATATGTCTTTTTGTTTCAATTTAGTATCTAAATATGTATATCAGATTCAATTTTGTCCCAATTTTTTTTAACAATTAAAATATTTTTGTAATCCATTTTTTATAAGATTAAAAATAATTAAGTATAAATATTTTTACAAAATTAAGTACTAATATTTATAATGTTTCTCTTAATTTCAGACCAAATTTATTATTTGTATAAATGTTATACTAATATTTTTTATTAAAAATGACTTTTTAGCATATTACTATATTAATTACTTTTTCATTAAGTACTCATGTTTTGTTAATTTTTATTTTTTTTTTCAAAATAGAACAATATTGTCTCTTACTAATTTTAAATCAAAATTTCTATTGGTATGAATGTTATACTAATTTTTTTTATTATTAAAAATGACTTAATAAAATGATTTTTACCACTAAATTTTAATATAAATATCAAATACTTAATTTTTGTAAAACTTTTATACTTAATTACTTTTAATTTATAAAAAAATATTTTAATTATTAAAAAATATTAGGTCAAAATTGAATCAAATACACATAAGTAGGTACTAAATGGAAACGAAAAAACATAAATGGGGACTAAATCAAAATCAACACAATGACATCTGATAGTGATACTGACACGTGGCATTGCAATGCCACGTGACACTAATGATAAGTGCCAAAATTCAGTAAAGATTCATAACAAACTCTGGCACTTATACTTTAAATTTGTGTTCATTTCATATTGATTCTCCCTAAATCTAAGTTTCAGTCACATGCTTCCAAGTTTTGAATTA
>Ga0214542_1002696_pt1 | contig 36543 bp, 31 predicted proteins | sample CNSS1metaG_FD_160096 | JGI IMG/M metagenome (GOLD analysis project Ga0214542, IMG submission 160096) | Root nodule microbial communities from cowpea collected in UCLA plant growth center, Los Angeles, California, USA - CNSS1 | ecosystem: Host-associated > Plants > Roots > Nodule | place: USA...
TAGAAAATTGGGGTACCAAATTGAACATTCCTAAAGTTCGGGTACCACATTGAACTTTCCGAAAAAGTTTGGGTACCAAATGTGTATTTATACCTAATAATAATAATAAAATAAAAGAAAGGGGAAAAAAAAAGAAATCAAAGAAAATAAATAAATAAATAAAAGAAAGAAAAAGGGAAAACCACATTCAGTCCGCATATCTAATTAAATAGCTTGACTCTCTAGCTTCCCCAGTGGAGTCGCCAGCTGTCGCAACCGGAATCGCGACGGGGAGGCGAACCGAAAAAAGAAAACGGGTTTTAAAAAGAGATTGGGAGTCGCCACCACAGTTATTTTTTGGAAAACTATGGAAAACCATAAAAATAAAACAAGTTTGCGAAAAACCATATTTTGGATTCGGGAGTCGGTTACGCGTAGGGAAGGTGTTAGCACCCTACCGCGCCCGCCCAAGGGCGGTACCTTTAATTAAAAATGCAAAGTTGATGTGGTTTTCAAAATATTAATTTTCCCCAAAAATAATAAGACAAAAATATTAAAAAGAAACAAAAATATATTTTTTTAATTTTTTGGGCCCGACAAGGATTGACCTTGGTCCTACGTATTCTCATTAAAAATGAGAAATTAGGGTTACGTAGTTCTTTAAAAAGATATTTGAAAAAAAAATAATTTGAGAAAAAAGATTTAATTTTTTTAGAGGTGAACCTGACAAGGACTGGCCTTGCTCCTACGTATCTCACGGTGGAGAATCAAGGATAACGTAGTTCTATAAAAGATATTTGTGGGAAAATGTTGATGTTTTTTGTATTTTTGAAATTTTATATTTTTTGGTATTTTTGAATTAATTGAAAATATGTGTCACACGACGCGAGCGGTCGGATGGACACTAAAAGAAAAAGAAAACTATTTTTCGATATTTTCAAATTATTTGGAAGAAAGTGTCACACGATGCGAGCGGCCGGACAGACACAATAAAAATGAAAGAGAACCTTTTTTATTTTTCTATATTTTAACTTTTATGATTTTCAAATATGTTTGTTTTCCCTTTTTTTTAAAAACAAAAAAAAAATAGATAAATTTATAAAAGGATGAAATTATTTAAGAAGAATAAAGGTGGGAAATAAAAAAGTAAGGGTGCACGAGTAATGTGGGGTGCACAAAGCAAATACAACAATAAGCCCAAAAACAATAGACAAAGGCATGGGGTGCAAGAGTATCACATGTGGGATGTGCATGAAGTAACAGGTGGGGTGCGTGCAGTAAATAAAGGGGTGTGCTAAGGAAACACAAAATGGAGGTGCAGGAAATTAAAAATGGGGGTGTACGAAAAGAAAGGAGGAGGGTGTGGTTGAGGTAAAAGAGGGTTCAAGGCCTGCTGCCCCTTTTTATTTTCAAAAAAACCCTAACAGAAGCCAAAGCTTCTTCCCCTCACCATGGCATCTCTTCTTCTCGACACCACTAACACAGCCCCAGGCCTGGACGCACGTCCGCCTTAGCCGCCACCAACGACCTCCGCCGAAGGCTTCACCGGCGACGCCGTCACCCTTCACTCCCCTTTCTCGCGAAATGCTCCTGCACCGACGTCTCCTCCACTTCCCAGGAAATATAAAACGAGACACGGCAGCCACATCATCGTCGCCACTTGCCCTCACCGGCGACGCCTGGAGCCGACTGTGTTGCTCCTTTTCCTTCTCGCGCGAGCCGCCGCCGTTGGGTTCGCCACTGAGCGCGACCACACTCCTCTGCTCGAACTCCGACGACGCAACATCTGTGGCCGCCACCGTGAACGCCGCTACTGCCGCGACGAGACGTGCCACCGGTGATGCCAAGCTTCCCGATGTTCGACTATCCCCTTCCGCAACCATCACGCGGCCACACTCCTCCGTTCACGCGACCACAAGCGACCATACTCCCGTTCAGAGCTTCGAATCGCCAGCGGCGAGGTCGCCAGTGAGGATTTCTCTTCTCTTGGTCTTCTGCTTCTACTTTGTATTGGGTTGTTATAGTGTATTTGAGTGCGTGACAGTGATGATGATGAATGTGATTCTGGTTTGTTGCTTGTGTCGAAATGGTGATGTGATGTTGAGATGGTGGCTCTACGAAAGGGGTATGCTGTGGGAGTGGGAATGTTGCGATGGTGAAGGTGAAAGTGTGCGAAGGGTCTCAAGTGGTGCCAAACTAGGATGAAGACTTGTGGGATAAAACTTGATCTGTGTGTGCGTGCGTGCTGAGTTTGGTATTTGTTTTTTTTTTTATTTTGGTTTTTTATGCAGGTGAATGTAAAAATGACGATGGAGGAGTCTTGTGTTTGTAGTGCAGTATAAGAGTCCAAAATTGAATATGCTGTTTGGTGATGAAGGTTCGTTAATGGCGGACGGGTTTATGATGAGGGTGATGATGGGAGAGTTTGTGTTGATGACCGTGTGAATACTACTTTTGGGTCTATGTTTTATTTTCAGGTGTGACATGAAGATGATGGTGAAGTGTGTTTGGGTTCTGGTTTGACAATTTCTTGCAACTAGAAGGTGATGAGGGAAAGATGTAGGTGGCGAGAGAGATTGAGGGTGAGGTTATTTTCCAGCACTCATTCGGGCAACAGTAACACCCAAACAAGAACATATCTTAACAATGGCAAATAAAATAAAAAGAATAAAAAAAAATGTGTTCTGTTCTTTACTGTACCCAGGTGCGATGGGAATAAACAAATGAATAACAGACATCAATATCAAATCACGTTAACATAAGCTCTAATTCATACACCCATGAACATCAACAACAACATCAAGTTACGGTAACATAAGCTAAGGAGGAGTTAAGAACACTTACCGGGAAAATGAAACTTAATGCGCTAATAGTTTGCTTCCGTTTTCAAATTTGACTCCTTCTCTCCCTCACTGATTTCTAGTGCCCAAACCCCTCCCTGTAGTAATCCCAAAAAAAAGACCCCTCCTCTCATGAATCTTCCCCTTTTTATTATGTAAGCCTCTGCACCTTCCAATTTCGAAATTTGGGACAAGGCATCAAACACATCACCAACTCCGTAGAGTATCCACAGACCAATAGATAAGCTGAAGCTGCAAGCAATGTCATACTGGTCGAGCTGTGAAAATGATTAGATGGCACGTAGGGCCGTTGGCCAGAAGATTTGTTGGAAGTATTACGGGCCTTTAGATGCACCCCTCAATCCACCACTAATGAATCCCCTTTTAGCTTGGTTTACGGTGCGGAAACAATGACACCGATTGAAATTGGTGAACCTTCCTTACGCTGTCAAGGATACGATCCTAACCAAAACCAATAGAATATGTGCACCCACCTAGACCAATTAACTGAATTACGAGAAAAAGCACATATCCGGAACATAGCGGTGAAATAGAGAGCGGCCACGAAATACAACTCAAACCTATGCCCACGAACGTTCGTTAAAGGAGACCTAATTTGAAGAATGACCAGTAACGCAAGAAAAAAGGACAACAAGTTCTCAACCAATTGGGATGGCCCATATCGAATACGAGAGGATGCTGGAGGAGGCATATACAGACTTGAGCTACTATTAGGAGAAGAGATACCGAACACGTGGAATGTATCTCACCTAAAGGTTTACTATAGCTAACTTGGTCAATGTAATGAATACAGCTTGTAACCCTGGGTCTACTATTTTTTCTCACCTAGCATTTTGTCCCTAAGGAGGGTTTTGGCCAAGGAGTTTTTAACGAGGCACCCAAACTCCATGAATAAAGCAAAGGGTTTTTCTTATATTCAACAGATACGCAAATTACTCCCTAAGTTCCCCACCACTTACAACGAGTAAGCGGCCTGGGTCGAACACAAATTATTACGTTCCTCTCTTAAAAAAGTTCCCCACCACTTACAACAAGTAAGCGACCTTGGTCGAACACATTATTATGTTTCTCTCTTAAAAAAGTTCCCCACCACTTACAACGAGTAAGCGGCCTAAGTCGAACACAAATTATTATGTTGCTTCCCACCATCTACAACAAGTAAGCGGCCTGAGTTGAATATCAAAACGATTGCATTATTCCGCTAACAAATCGTTACAAGATTTTCTAAAAATTTTCCCACCACTTACAACAAGTAAGCAGCCTGGGCCGAATATCAAAATTGTTGAATTATTCTGCTAATAATCGTTAAAAGATTTTCTAAAAAGTTCCCCATCACTTACAACAAGTAAGCGGCTTGGGCCGAATATCAAAACAGTTTCATTATTCTGCTAACAATCGTTAAAAAATTTTCTAAAAAGTTCCCCACCACTTACAACAAATAAGCGACCTGGGCCGAATATCAAAACAATTGCATTATTCCCCTAACAATCGTTAAAAGATTTTCTAAAAACTTCCCCACCATTTACTGAAGTAGGCGGCCTGGGTCAATGATGAGTTCAAATTTTTGTCCTCATTTAATGTTTAAATTTGGGAATTTAATAGAATTTTTGTGCTTAAGGATTGATTTAAGTAGGATTTGTGATTATTGGATTTATTGAGTACGTAAGTTAAAAATGGCATAAAAATTGATTTTAATTGCATAAAATATTATTGGATATTTTAACTTTTGTTAATGCAACTGAAGTTTAATTTGGATCATTAAAAGTGTTGATTTGAAATATTCAAAGTTACAAAATAAGTCCAAAATCAGGAAGTTTTGAAAAAGAATAATCCAGGAGCTAAATGCACCCCAGTTTTATTTTACACAGTCCTTCTGCAAGTGGACCACCTAAAAACCTGTTCTGCACCCATGGTTTCTACTAAGTTACACCCCTCCTACCACTTAAACTCCACTCAACCAGATCATGCCATGTGGCAATCCTCCACTAATTAATTTGTCCAACCACATGATGACACGTGTCATGATTCTCCACTCACTAAACCAGCCAATTAGAGCTTGCCACGTCATCATCTCTTTCCATCTCCAAAATAGAAACCCTAGCCTCCATCTCTTCATACTATCGCACCTGAACCTCGCTGGCAGCCGCCGCAAACTCTCCGGCCACCATGGAATCAAATTCCATCTCATGCATCTTCCTCGCGACGTCAACCATCTTGCACCTTGCATCATCTCCAACCTTTCAGCCACCACTGTGTCCAAATTTGCCACCATCCTCCATGTCGTCTTTCGTCTTCTCATAGAGCAACACCAACACCTGTAACTGCACCTTCGAGCCTCCGCATTCCGTCATCACTCACTCCACTCATGGAAGGCCGTTGGCAACGGAAGTATGACCAACATTAGACCTGCAACAACCATCGCACACCAAAACTATCCCGACCACTGCACCTGTAGTCGAACTCCATTGACGCAGATCTGCCTTGCGCCACAATAGCCTCTTCGCTCACGCTGTAGCAGAACAATGGTACCTCAACGTCGCGCCTTCAACCAACACAGATCAGAAATGTGGAACAAGTCGCCATAGAAGCACGACTTGTGAGTTCATTAACGCCAGCAGCACATAAACCACGAGCCTACAACAGAGTGTCAACAACCTGCATCCAGCACATAACCAGTTTGAACCTACGGCAACAGATCACTGTCAACCACCAGAAATGCGCACTAGCAGCATATTGCCATGGTTTCCTCTCTGCACTCTCTTTCCTTACCACGCTGGAGAAAGGTAAACCACTATGAAGCACCACCACCGCAACACATTCATTTGCACCGTCAAAGAGACCATGACGACAACCACAAGCCTCCATGAAACCTAACGCAAAAAGAACAGCATCAAGAAACCCTAATTCTGGAGAGAGAAAGCACACAACCACGTGTCAGCTTCTTATAGGGCAGTCAACTGGTCAAAAATGGTCAAAACAAGTCAAATGGTCAATGTAGCAGTCAACTCCGGTCAAATTCTGGTCAATATTGCAAAAATGGTTAAACAAAAGGGGCAAAATTGGAAATTGGATAGAAATTAAGTTGCTAATTATTTAAATAAAGATAAAAGATTTTAGCAACCAAATAGATAAAGTCCAAGTCCAATTGAAGCCTATATAAAGAGATCCAAGGGAGTAGAAGAGAGACACTTAGCAACTCTCTTATTTTGACAGATACCGTCATCCACCACATCTCTCATTCTTCCTTTCCTTCATCATATTATCATGTATTCCATTCAAGTAATAGAGTGCTAAGTTTTTAGGGTTGATTCCACTATAATTTCTTAACTGGATTTTGAGGTTAGATGAATTTATGTATTTGTAATTTTGATTATTGTTGTGGTTTTTGTTTAACTATGTCCTTTGCTTCTTAATTGAATAGAAAATAATGATTTTAAATCTACACGCATGTTAATCATATGAGTGAAAGGATTTATAAATTCAATTGAGACTTTACTTTGATTTTGTTTAGAAACTTTCATGTGATTAAATAAATTTTTGTCAATAATTGAGACTTTACTTTGATTAAAGGTAATCACTTTAACTAAAATTAGTCAAGACTTTACTTTGATTAATTAAGTTTTCTATTTGGTGAGAAAAAAAAGGAATAGACATGATTAGGCATAGTAAAATTTAATTGAGACTGTACTTCGGTTGAATTTACTATGGATAATCTAAAAATTCTCACTTTTAATTGAGATTGCACTTTGATTAAAAGTGAGAATGCCAACAAATGAATTGAGACTTTACATTGATTGATTTGTAAATCAACAACAATAATTAATTTAATAATAATCTCTAGATAACTGATGAAGAATCTTATTTTGAAAAAGCAGTTGAATTGACCTATTTACTATTACTGTGTTTACAATCTTTTATTTGTGTGACATTCATTCTTTGCATATCAAAACCTCATATTTTTATTGTTACTAGTTTGGCTTAAATATACATTTGGTTCCTATTTTTGTTGTTTTTATTCAATTTGGTCCCTATTTTCGTTTTGTGTTCAACTAAGTCCTCGTTTCGTAAAATTGTGTTCAATTTGGTCCTTTTCACTAACGGTGTTTAAATAGTTAATGTTTTTGAATAGTACATGCCACGTGTCAGTTCTTGGTTTTTTTGATTTTTTTTTTAATTTTTTTAAAATTTTTTTAATTTTAAAAAAATTGTCCACGTGTTAAGTCACAATTGTGCCACGTGTCAGTTTGTGGTTGTATTATTTCTTTTTGTTCAATTTAGTCCCGATATTCATTATTTTTGTTCAATTTAGTCCCTATATTCGTTATTTTTGTTTAATTTAGTCCCAAATTTTGTTGAAATAGAACCATTTAATTTTTTTAAAATTGAAATTATTATTAGTTATTTTTTAAATTCAATTATAATATTTAATTATAAGTTGAATATAATTCTTAGATTCAATTGTTAAATAGGATATAATTATTTAAATATTATTAAAATATAATTATTAAAATTTTAAAAATATATCTTAACATTTGTAAAATTCACATTTAAATTTAAAATATTTAATATTTTTATTGCATTTTAGATATTAAAATCTAAAATATTTTATACTTAAATGTTAATTTTATAAATATTAGTTTACTTTTCTAAAATATTTTGAATATTTAAAATATTTTTATATATCAATTTTAAAAGTATTTTAGACTATAAATATTAGAAAAAAATTTTAATAACTATATTCTTATAATATTTTAAATAATTATATTCTATTTAGAAATTAAACATAAAAAATTATTCAATTTATAATTAAATTTAATAATTTATAATTGAATTTAAAAAAATAATAAATTCAAATGTCAATTTTAGAAAAAATATTAATATAATTTGTATAAAAGATATTAAATTTAGTGTCAATTTGAAAGGGACAAAATTGATTTATTTTAACAAAATTTTGGACAAAATTGAACAAAAATAACGAATATAGGGACTAAATTGAACAAAAAAAATAATACTACCACAAATTGACACGTGGCACTAACATTGACACGTGGACAAATTTTTTGAAATAAAAAAAAATTTAAAAAATAAAAAAATAAAAAAAAAACAAAAAAAAAACTAGGAGCTGACATGTGGCATGTACTGTTCAAAAATGTTAACTATTTAAACACCATTAGTGAAAAGGACCAAATTGACCACAATTTGACGAAAATGAGGACCTAATTGAACACAAAACAAAAATAAGGACCAAATTAAGTAAAAATAACAAAAATAGGGACCAAATGTATATTTAAGCCTATTAGTTTTAATTGCATTTTTATAAGAATCAAATATTTAAAATCAATTCCGTATTCATTGAGAGACGACTCAGAGTTATCTTAACCCTATCTAGTTTGTTCACTACTAACTTAGCAATACTGAAGTTGCTATAGTTAAGTAGTGGTAATTTAATCGCTTAACGACAACGTTATCAAATTTGAATATCAAAATTGTTATGTCAAATCCTCGGTTATTTCTAAAAAAGTCCTATCAACAAAGTATACTATAATGCCGATATTCTATAGCTATAACAAGTACCAAATAAATTGACATAAATACCAAACAGTGCGCCCCTATATACAAGGCATTCATCATATTAAGAAAAATGTACAAGTTATTACAGACTTAGGTTGAAAACAAGAAAATCAAATGTTCAGCTCCATAAAACCTAAGTCTACATTTTATCCACATGCACTTCCACGGCTGCAGCCTCATCGGTATTCACCACAACTTCATCTGCCATCTTTTCCGCTTCTTCCTCCAGGCTTGAATCTGCTTCGTTTACAAGTTGCCCATCAACCACATCTTTATTCACGTTAAATTTGGCATCTGACGCATCTATGTCCTTGTGGAAGAAGGCAACTTGCCTCAAACCCTTCTGGAAGCCGTTAATATGCTCTTGGATAATCTAGCCCTTCAGGTCCTCAAGTTCACTCTCTAAACCGTCATGTTTTTCTTTCAATTCATCATAATCGGTCTCAAGATCCGCAATATTTGCATTAAGCTTCTTCTTTGAATCCAAACATCGCACCCTCCAAGACCCTAACCCGTTCCTCTCCTCCAGCCATTCCACCCTCTCCTTCTTCCAAGCTGTCTTCTCCTCTATGCGTTTATCGGCCTGGCCTTTCAACTCCTCTTTCAGCTCCTCCACCTTGGACCGGTTACCCTCCTTTAGCTCCCTCTGGTACAAGCTTCCCACCTTGCGTCCTAATATCAAGGCCTTGCCACTAAAGTCGATCATGGCATTCAACTCCATGTTGTTAATAGAATTAACCAAAGACTCCGACATATTAATATCAATGTCGTGCCGGACGGTAGTCTTCAACAACTCTATCAACCTGGCCTCAGGCTTATTCGCACCAGTTGAGGATCCCAGCCCCAACAAGGCAGCCCTCACCCTCTTCACATCTTTGCCCCCACCCTGCTTGGTGGACACGTCTACCTTTCCCTTTTGTGCCACCATGAACGCGTACCTCCACTAGTGGATCTTGTAGATTGGGAACTTCAGTATTCCCAACACTTTTTGCCTTCGTCGCCTTTTCTTTACGAAGAACTTGGAACAAGTTCAAGTTCTTCTTACCAAGCTGTGCCATATGACTTGCAGTAGTAGTAAAACAGCTATTAGTTCACTCAAACACAACACAACACTTAAAACACCAAAAGATACCTTCTATATCAACAATTGGATGTTTGGAATAATAAACCCTAACTAAGCCCTTAGTGGGCATCTTATCGTTAAACTTCATCAGGGTCTCTACCACCTTCCTATCTGTTAGCGACAACTTCTCCCTTTTCATATCCTTATAATGCTAGGGGTTGTCGATCCAATTGAATCGGAACTTAGTGCTCCCATCATCGTTGCAGAAATAGGAACGCTTAGGCTCCTTCACTACCACCTTAAAAAAGCCATCTTTGAAGTGCTTAAATGACCGTGTAAAAGCCTCTAGCTTGCTTATTCCTGGCCGGCTTATCAATGACAGCCATGTAGTTGGACTTTTGGGCCGAGTATCGTAAAAATACAGGACTGATTATGGAGATGGCTGTAGATACAACAACCGACACAACACCTGAAAGGCTTGCAGATACGCCGAGTTGTTAGGATGCAGCTGAGTAGGGGCAACATTTAGCAAATGTAACACCCCCATTGTGAAGTCATCAAAAGGCAACCTCACGTATAATTGTGAGAAATGGCACATATACATATAGAAAAACCCCTCAGAAGCCCCTTCTTGGCCATGGCATATGCAGTCGATGGCGCTGACTCTCTCCAAAGCCACAATGTCCCTCCGGGCACCCTTCTCGAAAACAGGAATGCAGTTGAGCCAAGACTTTAGTAGCCGAGACCCTCTGAACAAGGAATGTTGCGTTCGCACATCCTCGGCCACCCATCTGTATCTGGCCCTTGCTGGCAAACTACTCTCCGCTATCTCCTCTAGCGAATCCTCTCTTTTCTCCATAGTCACCTCCATTGGGATCCTCCTCTCACCCGCCAACTGACCACTAACTCCACTCCCTGACCGACTACTAACCCCTTCCCCAGTATGTTCGCTCCCACTACCCATACTAGACGAAGACACACTACCACTAGCACTTGACATACCTTTTTGGAATAATAAGATGACGACAGAAACAAGGGACGTATCAGACAGATCTCACGCACATAAATAACTTTTCTCAAAATTTTTGCAAATGAATCAAGGTGAACAAATCTTTCTCATCAATTGTATTTAGAAGCTAGCGTTTGAACAACTATAACTTTTCTCGCCCAAAACAATGATTAGGCAAAAGATCGCAACGAATGCGAAGCGTCACAGGACTCAAAATGGTTGCGCAAATCCCTCTGATAGAACACTTGACAACTGACACCCCTCCACCTACCTTCGATGCTTTTGGCATAGTCTTAACAATGTTCCTCACATTTCAAGATTAGGGGACTACCATACCGTGCGACACCAAGATCAGAACTAGTAGGCAGATTGTCACGGTAACCTGCATCGCCAAAAGTCACCAAACCGCTATGTTAGACATACATCACAACCGCTAATACAACTCGTTACTTACCCCGAACTGATAAACATCCAAACATTCGACGCGAAATCTATCTCGCCAAAGGTTGGGGGACTGATGTACTATACCTACGGATACTTGGATAACTACACGGCCAAAACCGCCTAGGTATAGCCCCACAAATAGAAGTAGTATATGAGTAACCGATTAAAAAAGATCACATTGCGGCCCAGGCCGCCTACTATAGAGTGTCATATTGAACATAGGGTCGCTAACTCTAGACTTAGGCCTCTGACAAATGCTCATAACTTGGGCTCAGCCTAAGCCCATAGAGAATCTGGATATTTGCCCAAAATGACTCAAAAAGGGGCCCAGCCCACAAGAAGGGGCAAACACATTTAATGACTCTATAAATACGCGTAGACCTCAACAATTAAAGATACGCTTTCATTAATTCCCTAATATGAGATTTGACTTTTGAGATCCTTTTTGCTTACTTGATTGTCGGAGCCCTCTCCGCAGGTAACCCCCTAAGGATCCATACCGTTTACGTTAGAAGATGATATGTACAAATCAAGAAGGAGCCGACTTGAGAGGTTAATGGTTGAGGTAAGACATTATTTGTGTTCCCTAATATCTATTATTTGTTTTCGCAGGAACAAGACACAAATTAAAATAACTTATCAGTTTTTATTTAAAAAATCAATAATATGTTAAATAATTTTAGGGGATGTATATCATGATTTAAAATTTTAATATAAGTCACTCTTTATTATAATAAATATGTTGAAAATATGTTAGAAGAAAAATTTTTTATGACTAAAATTTATGTAAGAACACAAATTAAAAGAACTATTTTTTTTTTATTTAAAAAAATCTAATCTTTAAGAAATACATTTTAAGAAATAAAATATAATTAGAATTCATATGGGAGAAAATTTTGTGTATGGAAGTATACATTTTAAGAAATAAAATAAAATACATTTTTCTAAATTTAATTTTATTAAATGATTAAGTAATTAGAAACCATAAAAGGATAAAATTAAAATTAAAAAAAAACAGTATAAAAAATAACTAATACTTTAATATAAGTTATTTATATTTAATTTTATAATTATAATAATAACAATAACAATAATTGTAATTTTATTATTTTTTATTATCATGAAAAAAAGTAAATACAATGTTTTTACTAGTTTATTTAAAAATTTTAAGATTACTCTTTTGGTTCCTATTTTCGTTCAAAAATATCAAGTTGTTATTTCTGTTTTTTTTTTGTCTCAATTTGGTCCCGATTTTTGATTTTTTAAAAAAATGATGCAATTTTGTCATTTTGGTTAAATTTCTTCTATCGGACTTTTCATCAAAATTGAAGTTGTGAATAAGGATGGTTTGATTTGTTGATGTAATTGACGTACCATGGTGTCCATTTTGATGAAAAATCTTTCTTTCGCTTCAAAAAATTTAACGAAAAAGATCAAAGTACATTATTTTTTAAAAATCGGGACCAAATTGAAACTTGAAAAAATTAAAAGAGAGCAACTTACATCTTTGGACGAAAAAATGGACCAAAAGAGTATTTCAACCAAAATTTTTGTAAGACCCGAGAAATTTAATTAATTAAATAAATAAATAATTAATAAATGCGAGTAGTGAAAGCCTTTATGGAATTTAATACTAATATGTATGATGTGGAAAAGTACTAGCTTAGATGGCTAAAAGTACTTAGTTATCATGAGGAGACTTGAGTTCAAGCCCTATGTATGCCATTTGTGTGTTATTTAATTATTTTTTATTTTAATAATAATATTTTTTATCATGATGAGTGAAGAGGAGGGCTGAATCACAATTATGCCGCGAGGCGATTTTGATGTTTTTGGGATTCTGTGTTGATTCTGATATGGAAATTCTGAACCATGATATATATGTTTGTAATAGATTCCATTTTGAGAGAGTTGAAAATGTGATTAAAGGATATGGGGCAAAGGATACCAGTGAAAATTGAATTGTGTTGTTGTGAGGTGCAATTGAGGGGTTGGGTTCTGTTGCAGTCCAAAATGAAATAGGAAGAATGGATTAGGTGATGCCTTTGAATAGGTAATAATAAATCTAACTAATGCATGAATTAAGGTCTTTGACTTAAACTTAGGTTGATTAGTTTTGGAGGCAAAGTGATGCAAAAAAGGTACAAAGGAGGTTAGTTGGATCAGGGCTAAGAACAAATGTTGCATAATCTGATGTGGTATTAGTTATTTATGAGATTTGCTTAAGTTTAAAATGTGATTAAAGGATATGGGGCAGAGGTCATAGTACGTGAGATGATACCAAAAATTAACAAACTGATACATGGTAGGTCAAATTTAATGGTTCTAAGTAGCTTGGACAGTATCAAATTAGACCTCATATGGTATCTTGGATTAGGTTATGGTTTTTAGCTAGGCAGTGGCGAGGTGAAGGTGAATTATGGGTTATAGTGCATGATTGGATTGCTCAACTTAGAGAGTTAAGGTTAGAGGAAAAGTGTTAGGAAGTGAGCAAAAGGTGTTGCAGGATTTAAACTAGTAAACTCGTTGTACTAGTGTAGCGCCTAGCGATGAGGGTCATCTTGCCAGGCAGTACCTACAGAGACAGTGCTTTCTGAGGTGTTTGGCGCCTGGCGGCAGGAAGGGTCTGCTAGGTGGTTTGGAACTGGGGTTCGCCTAACAGCTCAGGAACGATGCCAGCCGATAATGCAGAGGCAGAATAACTGTTTGCTTTCGATGTGTGTGGTCTACAATGCTTTGGTGATACCTTAAAGGTCGACTTGCTGGAGTATTCCTTGAGTTGTGGCTAAAAACGATATCCCTTGAGTTGTGGCCCAGGATAGAGGGTAAACACGTTCATTCCATGAGCTTGGAATGGCATCTCTTGAGTTGTGGCACGGGATGGCGGATGAACACGAGGAATCCTTGAGTTGTGGCTCAGATTGGCGAGTGTTGGTGGTGTGAGTGTACAAGTTGTGGCTCGTACAGATGGGTCCAGAAAGATTTCCCTCCTCAGTCTTTAGGCGATGAGTTTGGTAGTCTTGGGACATTACAAACTATGTTTCATATTTGGAACTCCACCTGGCGTTACAGAGTGTGGTCTGTAGCTGGTTTCTCGCACGTGTTCTACAAGTGTTGGCTTATAGGTGTGGCAACAAGACATCTTGTGGTTTCATCTAAAGACATAGTGCATGGATGACATGATGGTGGCCATGTTGTATGGAATCAAAGGATATGAGTTTCCTTTGATATGTGTATGTGTGCATATATCCTAACCTTAATATATATGTACGTTTATATGTTAGCTCACCCTATCTGTTTGTGTTTGGCGATGATCATGTAATGCGTTACACGGGAGAAGATGATGTTGCAGGTGGTCCTGGTGAGGCATAGAGCCGAAGCGGGGCTAGCATGGGAAAAGTTTTTACAAAATTTTTATTATTTATGGTTTTGAATAATCTTGTAAACCGTTATGTTACATACTTGGATATTATAATTAAGTTTTATCAAGTATGAATTTTGAATTACTTTCTCCTGTAATAAATGTTTAAATTTTCCCGAGTTTTTGGAAAAGACAACATAATAAATGAGGTTTTTATTAATATTGACTGAAGATCTGCCACTACTTGTTAACAAAATAAAATGGGTAATAAAGTAAATTTCCTAGTATATTCTTTTCATATATTATATAATAAATATAATAAATAATAGATAATATATATATATATATATATATATATATATATATATATATATATATATACATATATATATATATATATATATATATAATAGATAATACAATTAGAGAAAGTTGTGATTCTAATTATTGAGAATCAATAACAAGGATAATATGTCAATAATATTATCGTAATATCCTTGATATTATGCCCATGTATTATTTCTCGTGTGTGCAACCATCATTGTCAATTATTTCCTATATTGTTTGTTGTATTCAATGATGGCTTTATTATAGAGATTATGATTGTACTGTATTGTGTTTATATAAACACAACAATCTACAATACTAATATACTACAATATATCTCCATTTTATCTTTCTTGGTGTCAAAGCTCTTAAGCTTGAAGGCTCTCGATCCAATCATATCTTTTGCAGGCAACACAAATCACAAAAATTACCTACCCACAACTATTTTTGTCAGGTTGGACAGAGATAACTATCTCCTATGGAAGTCACTAGTTCTTCCATTGATAAGAGGTTGCAAACTTGATGGCTACATACTAGAAATAAAAGAATGCCCAAAACTATTTCTCACTACAAGTGACAAAACTCAGAAAACCAATCCTTACTATGAAGAATGGATTGCACAAGATTAAGCTCTCCTAGGGTGGCTAAGAAATTCAATGGCCATTGATATTGCAACACATTTGTTTCACTATGAAACCTCTAAGGAACTTTGGGATGAAGCCCAAAACCTAGCAGGTGCACACACAAAATCAAGGACAATCTACCTCAAGGAGAAATTAAGATGAATCAATATCTTCTCAAAATGAAGAACTTTGTTGATAAATTAAAGCTAGCAGGACCACCAATCTCCAACTCAAATTTGATGATTGAAATGCTAAATGAACTAGATGCTGATTACAATCCGGTGGTGGTCAAGTTATCTGATCAACAACATTAGTTGGGTTGATCTACAAGCCCAACTATTGGCTTTTGAAAGAAGAATAGAACAATTGAACAATTTCAATAATCATTCAATGAATACTTTAGCAAACCTTGCAACCAAAACTGATTTCAGAAGTAATAAACCAGGGACACAAGGTAATTGGAGGGGCTCTAACTTCAGAGGAGGTAGAGAAAGAGGTAGATCTAAACCAATATGTTAGGTATGTAATAAGATTAGACACATAGAAATGAATTGCTTGTATCGCTATGATAAGTCATACACAGAATTCAAATCATAATGCTGAAAATAACAAGAGAGAAAATCATAGTGCTTTCATAGCCTCCCCCTCCACAATTAGGGCTATGAATGGTACTTTGATAGTGGAGCTAACAATCATGTGACCCATCAAAATGAGAAACTTCAAGATCTCATGAAAACAATGGTATGACTTCTTCTCTCTTAGTTAGAAATGGTGAAAGATTAAAAAATTGGCCTCAAGCACAACTAATATGAATAACATCAACTTGCATAATGTTCTATATGTTCCAAAAATAACAAAAAAAATATTGAGTATATCTAAGCTAACTGTCGATAATAATACCCTTGTTAAATTTGATGCAAACTACTATTATGTGAAGAACAAACTAATAGGGAAAATACTACTAAGAGGGAAACTTAGAGATGGATTATACCAACTTTCAAGTATCAACTCTCGAATCAATAAAGATCCATGTGTCCACAAATCGCTAAAGGAGAATTGACATCGAAAACTTGGATAGCCCAACAATAAAGTCATAAAAGATGCTGAAGATTTGCGATGTCAAGACATCATCATGTTATCAATTTTCATTTTGTGAAGCTTGCCAATTTGAAAAACTTCATTTGTTACCATTTAAATCCTTTTCCTCTCATGCTAAAGAACCTTTAGGATTGATTCACAGTAATGTATGGGGACCTGCCCCAGTTTTATCTCCCTCTAATTTTAAGTACTATGTTCTTTTCATTGATGATTACAACAGGTTCATTTTAATTTTTCATTTAAAACAAAAATCAGAAACAATACATGTTTCCACTCAATTCAAAAGCCTGGTTGAAAACCAATTTAACAAGAAGATAAAAGCTCTCTAGTGTGACAGTGGAAGTGAGTTTAAACTTGTCCAGAAAATAGCCATTGAATCGGGAATTCAATTTAAAATGTCTTACCCGTATACGTCAACAAAATGGTAGAGCTAAAAGGAAATACAAACACATGACTGAACTAGGGCTCACACTTTTGGCATAGGCTAAAATGTCTTTAAACTAATGGTGGAGTGCTTTCTTTACTTTAGCTTATCTCATCAACAAATTGCCTTCATTAGTTAACCCAAATGAAAGTCCATTTTCATTGTTATTTGGAAAGAAACCTAACTATGATGCTCTAAAGTCATTTGGTTGTGCCTGTTATTCTTTAGATGCAAAAAATCTCACAAGGGTAATAAGTGCCTCAAATTTCATGGCAGAATTTTTATCTAAAGATATGTGGTCTTTAATGAGAATCTCTTTCCTTTCCATGATGGCTTTCTTGACACTATAAATTCATTAAAAACACAAACTAGAACAATTCATATTGTTTGTCCTTCTTGTCCTATAGGTACCACTACAAGCCACACAGTTGAATCAATTCACAGGGAGGTGAATCATCAAGAAGGTGACTTAGTTGCTAATGAAGAGCAACCAACTCTCAGTGACTAGCTGTCAATGATGATCAACCAACACTCAATGATATCTCAATTCATGCAGATGGGGCAACCTCACATGTAAACGACACACCAAAAGATACACCAAAAGAAAATAACCAACAGACTCAACAGAACAACACACACTGGATACAAACCAAAAGCAAGACAGGGATCTACAAGCCAAAACTGCCCTATATAGGTCTGTCAAAAATAGACATAGAAGACAAGGAACTGGTAAATGTTAATGAAGCTCTACTCAATCCAAAATGGAAAGCAGTCATGGATGTAGAATTTAAAGCTCTAACAACTAATCACACTTGGACTTTGGTACCATTTCAAGGGTAGAATAACATCAGAGACTCAAAGTGGGTCTTTAAAACTAAATATAAGGCAGATGGTGTTAAGACTCCAGCAAGTGTACCAGGTCGCGCAAGTAGTAACCGGTAAGACCGAGATATCGTTTCCCAAGAGACTCGTGCATACTAAATACTTGTGTAATTAGTGACTAATTTAAACTAAATAATGAATCTATATTTTGAGTTTCATGTATGAAATTAAATTTTGCATAAATGATTAAAATTGAACTTTGGAAGTTAAAGGCACTTAGTGAATGGAAAAGATTAGAAATGATATGAATTGATATTGTTGGGCTTAGAATTCACCAACTATGCTCTCATGGGACTACAATTTGACATCCTCTACATTAATATGCTAATGCCAACCCACAATTTTACTCAAACCCTAATTCCTTAATGGATTGAGCCTAAATTTCCTTATTAAGAGTCAATTCCTTGAACTCTTAATAAGCAAATTTGCTTTATGCATTAGGGTTAAAGACAACCAATAGGTCAAGCCCCATTCCTAGGTACAAGCTCCATTGAGTTTTCTTGTTCCAAATCAAGGATTCAAAAGATATCTCCAAACCCAATGAACCAAAAATCATGCAATGGATGGCTAAATCAAGGCAAGCATTAAGTGAAGAAACAAGAAGACTATCATTCAATGAAAGAGGCATTTGTACATTCAAAGCATTGCAATTACATAAGAGTATTGTGGCTACATCTAACCCCAACAAAAATGGGCTTAGCTCTCCATTGTCATGGAGAGCTCAAGCTTGCAAATGGAAGAAATGGAAGAGAAAGAGATACAAAGAGGAGGATGAAGTTGTTCCTACAAACCCTAGCACACCTCCATGCTCTCAAAATGAGTTTTCTTGCGCCTCCCACTGCCAAAAATCATTTTCTCTCGAGAATCCAAAAGAAATAGGTTTAATTTTGCCACATCAGCACAAGTGCCGCTCAGCGCCATCCCCGCACCGCTCAGTGTCCAAAAAATGCGAACCAATCAGGGCTCAGTGTTGGCTTCTGGCGCTTAGTGCCCAAAAATGCGAGAAAATGGCACTCAACCTTGAATTTTGGCGCTGCGCACTGGAAAATGCTAGAGGAATGAGGCTTAGCCTTGAATTCTAGCGCTCAGTCTTGAACTTCTATGTTCATATCTTCAATTTTGGCCTTTTTTTCTTCTTTTTTCTCTGATTGACAACTTCTTTGGCTTGAGACAAAAGCTTCCTATCATTAAATTGGTCACAAAAATGGGGATTAGTGGTATAATTAGATATATGTAACCCATATTGTATTTATTCACAAAAACAAAATAAAAGTGAGGATTAAGTGGGAAAAAAGCTCAAGAGGAGTTGTGGTGCTCACAAAACAAAAACTTCACAAGTGCATGCAAAAGTTTATAAGGGATCAACAATCATGGCAAAGTGTTTCCTCTATCAATGGGAACCACTTCTCACAATAACAAGTGTTTCACTCAAGCCCACTAGTGTATGGATATAAACAACATTCTCTCCACCATCACAATGTCACACAATTTAACTTTGTTTTTTGTTCAAAATGGCTAAAACTTTCACAAGCATGCTATCATCACAAGGGCTTTTATGGCTTGTATCGTGGCTAGGCTAAGAAGAAAATTTGGTTTTTCAGGATAACAAAAGTACCTTGAGCTAAGAGAGCAACTAATCAAATCATGAATGTATTTTTCTCCCTTCTCTATTGAACAAATGAAACCAATTCCCAACTTGCTTTCACCAATTTTCATTCTTTGCAGTAGTTTTTATTTTTTTTGAATTGAATTGAACAAAAAACTTTACAAATTTTCTCATGCTCCCTTATATCAGCAATAATTCCCCCAAACTTGAACCATATTCATGACTAACAATCATTTACTCTCTCAAGCTCAAAGTAAGGTAGTCATAATCTTCACTATGCTTAGGGTTCAAGGAATGACACATTTTGTGTTTAAGGCTCAAAGACTCAAAGGGTTTGCACAAGAAATATACTTGAAAAACATTGGGTCAATTATATAACAGGAAAAAGAAAGATGGCCTTGATCATTTGTAGCGTGCAAGTAAATGATTAGGAAATGAACTCAAGAAAAATTGATTATGATTCCACAGTAATAGTATTCACACAAATCAACTATGGGGCACAACCTCTCACAGGGTACTTTGCGTTCCACAATTGTCAACATATGCCAAAATCATTTATCACAATTAAAATCAAGCATCACTATATCAAAATGAGAACAGTCACAAGCTGATGCTCATAAGCAAATTTAACATCATTTCATAAGAAGCACAAAAGATGATCATAAAAAGTACAAAGTCAATGCAAAAGATTAGTTCACCAACCAAGCTACAAAGTTCAACAACTATCAAATGAAAGTTAAAACTAAAATTTAAACTGAATTCTAAAAGTATAATTGAAAATCAGGACTATTCACAAAACAAGTCCTGCAAAAGAGAGTCATCTCTCAACTCCAAGCATCTCATGAGACGCTATCCTCGCTCCTGGCGGAGGAATCATCATCGGACCCCTCCTCTTCATCATTGTCGGGCTCCTACCACAGAGGAAGTCGCTTCTCCTCCTCTAGAAGGGTTGGCCTAGTCCCTAGGCCATGTGACTCTAGCCTCGACTTCCTTAACAGACAAAAGATGTAGCTTAGCCATGGCTAAAGACACATCTCAGATCATCTTCGTGTGTACCACTCCCAACCGGCAGAGGGTGTTTAGCTTGAGGTTCAGGGATTGCATCTGCAACTGCATCATCTGCCATGCATCAGGGGGAGTGGGGACTGGTTGTTGGCAATGATTGAGTGGTGGTGGTGCAGCGGGTCCGTGTGCATGGAGGTTGTTAATGAGAGTGTGGTGTGCGCTGGAGTCGAGGCTTAGCGATGGGTGAACAACGGTGATTGTTGGAATTGAGTTAGAATCTAGGTTAGGATTTACAATTTAGGGATTGGGATTGGAGAGGTGGTGTTAGGGTTTGGGTTTGAGAGAGATTGGGGATTTAGGGAGTTAGGGTTCAAGAGAATGAGAATGAGAGTGAGGCTGAGCATTGGGTTATTTGGGCTAGAAAATCACTCTACACAGTGGCCTAACACTTAAAATTCATTGCACGAACTAGTGCTCAACGCCGCCTCTCATGTAACATCCCGACAGGATATTACGGATTTAAATAATAAAATAAGGAAAATACTAAATACTCGTCATTTAATATAACATCATTTCCCAAAAATGCGGAAAATTTAAAACTTTATTAAATCTATGAATAGTCCAAACTTTCCATAATTTATAAAACTCAAAATAATATAAAACATCCATAGTGTTTACAATTTATTTCAATTCATAAAATACAAAACTCCCAAGCTATCCCCGCTTCGTGGCTAAGCCCTACCAGATCCACCTGCAAGAACATCATCTGCTCCGTGTACTATGCACACAATCATCGCCAAACACAAGCAGATAGGGTGAGCTTAACAGATAAAACATATAAATATACATACACATATCAAACACTTATATATTTATATCATACAATCACACCAAAGGAATCCCATCCTTTGATTTCATACCACATGGCCACAACCATGTTAATTTATGTTCTACGTCTTCTAGTGATTACCTCAAGATGCCTTGCTGCCATACCTATCGGCCACAACCGATAGAGCACGTGCGGGAAACCATGCTACGGATCACACACTGTAACGCCAGGTGGAGCTCCCAAATACGAACATGGTTCGCAACTTCCCAAGACTACCAAACTCGTCAGCTAACTACCGAGGAGGGCAATCTATCTGGACTCATCCGTACTGGCCACAACCAGGACACTCATACCGACAACACTCGCCAACCCGAGCTCAACTAAAGGGTTCCTCGTGTTCATCCGCCATCCCGAGCTCAACTCGAGGGATGCCATTCCGAGCTCAACTCGAGGAATGCCACGTGCTTAACCCCTATCCCGAGCTGAACTCAAGGGATACGTTCCGAGCTTAACTCAAGGAATACCATCAACTCATCTTCGAAGCATCACTAAAACCTTGTAGATCACGCCTGGTGGCAGACACATACCATCAAGTGCCAAGCGCCTCTACACCACTGCCTCTGCACCTATCACCTGGCAGAACGCTCTCTGCCACCAGGCGCCACGCGTACAAATTGCTCTCTGAATCCAAGCTATCGCCTGGCAGTTCGCATCCCCACCGCTAGGCGCCATATCAGTAGTTTACAAACCTACAAACTCTGGTTTAGGTTCTGGCTTACCTTTTCACACACTCTCTCACAGTTTCATTCAACCAGTGTTAATGCCTTGTCTTGTTCACATCAAGAGTGTATACAATGCTCTAGCATTAATAGAGTTCCCAATCCAAGAGTTTCTAAATTCCAATTGGTTTAATAGTCATCAAGATTACTACTTCACCTCAACTCCATCATATGTCTTCCCTCAATTATATAACTCCCATTTGTCATAGTCAGGATTGCATCAAAATATTAATCTTTTCTAAGATCCAACAAGTTTACTTGGATTCATCCTATTTATTACCTATATTTATATGAGCTCTTACATACCATGTCAATAACACAATTGCCATGAATTCTCTATATTATCCAATTGGTCACACACTTTCCCCATTTACACTTCCCTGAACTATCACTCCATATTCCCTACATCTAATGCATTATAAAATCCCTCACCTCATAAAATAATGAAATTAAGTCTCCCTTCTCAAATGTACAAGTTTTCACCAAAGCCTAAATCTAAATATCATCTCCAACCTTGAGAGGTTTAAGCACCTACTTTCCAGGATCACAGAATCATCACAACAACCACAATCACGTCAAAAACTGCTACCACTGCGATAGCGCTTGGCAGCAGGCCCTTTGTCGCTAGGCGATGCTCTCAGTTTCTGGTTTTCCAAAATTGCTCCACCTTACGAAACCTCTCGAACCCCTCGAGGTGGTCTTCTTCCTGCCCAATTCTTTTTGTCTTCGCGTGAATTCCTCTTCCTTTGGACTAACGTACAACCCCCACTCAATTGTTACCAATTTTCACTAGAATTTACCACCAATTGGACTCACAACATCCAAACCCTAAATTTTTCAACCCTAAACCATATCCGCACTGTTCCATTGAATCTAGTCCTCAATCGCCCTAAACTCAATGAAATTTAATATCCAATCATCACCTAACAATTGAAACTAACTCCCCATCCGATCATAAGCAGCCCATACCCAATAGAACATCAAAATCGAGCCAAACAGGCATGCCTCGCCTAGCGGATATTCATCACCGCCAATCAGTTCATTAGAGAAACCTAGAAATGGGTTACAGACTTGTGTTGCCTGGCGGTATAGGCTACACCGTCAGGCGGTTCCTCACGAGAACTCAGAAAACACACAAAATGGTATGAGCCGCCTGGCGGTTATTCATAGCCCGCCAAGCGGTTTCTGGGGAATTTCCAAAAAACCCCAAAATTCAAGCAAAAACACTAATAATTCATGCATTTCACAAGTTATATCATGCAATTCAGGCTTAACGTAAAATAGAACGTGTAAAACTCCCCTGACCTGGAATTTCCTTGGCTTAAAGTTTGAATTATGGTTTTCCCTTGAGCACCAATGCCCCTTCCTTTGATTCCTTCCCAAAACAGCCTTTCTTTCACACCAGTAGCATACTTTTCCCTCTGAATTTCACTCCTCACAGTATCCTCTCTAATGGCAGCCACCAAAATCTTCTTTCTTACCTCTAATTGGCCTTTTAATTGGGTCTTAATATGGTTTAAGGGCCTATAAACGAAAATGGTTTAATGTTGGTGTTTATTGCCATTCATGGTTTCATTATGGATTGTTTTTCAGCCACCACTAGGCTGCCCATTCAGCTAGGGTTTCCTTTAACTTTTCACATTCAAGCCAAAACTAATTTAGCAAAAATAAAGTTTAATTCGGGTTCTCTAAGACTTGAACCCATAACCATGACAATGCCTTATCGATGCATAACCATTTAACCAATTTATGTTTCGTGATGATTAATATAATTCTATAGTTATCTCATCATTCAACATGATCAATCATAATATTAAAAACAATAATAATTAAATAATACACAATTGGCATACATAGGACTTGAACCCAAGTCCTCTCACACAATAAAGTACTCTTAACCACTTGAGCTAGTACTTTTACTCGTCACATAAATCCATATTTAATGTCATAAAGGCTCCCAATACCCGCATTTTTTAATTAATTATTTATTAAATTAATTTGATTCCACGGATCTTACACCTCAAAGCTAAGCATTGTATCAGTAAAAAGATGGATTTCTAGTTTTTTGGTGTGGCGTTGAGCGCCAAAAACTGGCGATGAAGTTGCAAAGGTGTATTTTTCTCGCTAAGGCTGAGCGCCAGAAATCAAAGCTGGGCTCTGAAGCTACAATGGTCACTTTTCTGTCGCTGAAGCTGAGCTGTACAGGGCAAGGCTGAGCGTCAGAGCTGCAATATTTTGATTCTCTTTGTTTTTCCTCTCAACCTTTAAACCTTGCCACTCAACACTTATGCAAACATGCATTCAAACAAAAACCAATGTTAAGACTAGCCTAAAACACACCGAAAGACCACATTGACAACATTAAAGGCTTAATGCACACATAACTTAAAAGAGAGAAAAACATGCTCAACTTAACTACCAAATTTCACAAACACACAAAGTTTAACAACAAGTCTCAAAGAAACAAACTGAAATAAAAGAAAGGGTTGAGATTGCTGGGTTGCCTCCCAGGAAGCGCTTGTTTAACGTCACGAGTCTGACGGTTAATGCGCTTAAGCTTTGTTGGTGCTTTTGGTGTGCTGCTTCCCAACCTCACACTTATACAACTTCAATTGATCACTAGTCACCAATATAGTCCTTCTAGAATAAGGAGCTTAAATTTTAATCCTTCCATCAACTTTGATGTCTCTAATAACCCACAACCTTGACCATTTTGAGTTGAATCTTCTAGGAGAAATCTTCAAATTTTCCTTTCTCATCACAATTGGTCGGCCAAGTCTAAGCTCATTAGTTCCCATCAAAGAGTGGTGGTGAACTCGAACGTCATCTTTCTCTTCCTTATCTTCATTCACTTTCGTAGAGAAACAATTGGAGCACTTTTCAAGCAACTTTGAAGCTTGCCAATGTATACTAGTCACATATAAGACTTCATTGATGGCCTTAAGACTAGTTTGTTCATCAGTCGGTTCTTGCATAACTTCAAGAACAATGAACGTCACCTCCTCATCTTGGTCTTTCAATTTTAGCATTCCATCATCCATATTGATAATAACCTTTGTTGTCTTCATGAATGGCCTCCCAAGAATGAGTGGTATCCCTTCATCTTTCTCCATTTCCATCACCACAAAATCAACTGGGAATTTAAGCTTATCTATTTGCACCATCACATCTTCCACCACGCCATAGGGGTATTTGACGGAGTTGTTTACTAGTTGCAAGGTCATCCTTGTTGGCTTGGCTTCGAGACCACCAATCTTTTTAAGCATAGATAGGGGCATCAGATTAATGCTAGCCCCTAAGTCAATAAGAGCTTTCCCCATATCTTGATTTCCAATGGTGCAAGGGGTGGTGAAGCTACCAGGATCCTTGAATTTTGGAGGAAGATTTTTCTGAATAATGGCACTACAATTCCCTTGCACTTCAATGGTTTCCTCTTCTATGTATTTTTCTTTTTGCCAAGGAATTCCTTCATGAACTTTGCATAAGAAGGTATTTGTTGCAGTGCTTCAGAAAAGGGGATCTTGATCTCAAGTTGTTTGAATATGTCTTTTAACCGAGCTAATTGTTTCTCCTTCTCTTTTCTTGAAGGATTTTGAGGATAGGGAAAGGGTTTCACAACAACTTTGTCTTTTTGTCTTTTCTCTTTATCTTTCTCTTCACTTTTATTCTCTTCTTCTTCCACGACAATCTCTTCATCAACTTCTTCCTCCTGAATCTCTTCTTCATTCTTTTTCTTTTCTCTAGCCTCCACCTTTTCTTTAGAACCTAGCCCAACCTCCTTTCCATTTCTAGTGAATATACCCTTACATTGCTCTTTGGGGTTCGCTTCGGTGTTGGCGGGAAAAGAACTTCCTCGTTGATCATCCAATTGCTTGGCTAATTGCCTCACTTGCACCTCCAAGTTTTTTATTGATGCATTGGTGTTCTTTTGATTTTGAGTTGACATTTGCAAGAATTGTTGCATCATGTCCTCAAGTTTTGAGGTTCTGTTAGTCAAAGAAGGATGGTGATAAGTTGGTTAAGTTGGGGGTCTATTAGAGGGTCCTGATTGGCCCATGTTCTGGTGAGGCATCCATCCTTGATTGAAATTTCCTTGATGGCCCTGATTACTAATATAGCTAACTTCCTCTTGAGATGTTCTTTGCATGGCACATTTTCCATTAGAATGGTTTTCCTCATACAATTCACAACCTTCCCCTTGTTAATGTTGAGCTAGAGACGCATTTTGAAGTTCTTGAGGAAGTTGAGAAAGTTTCTTCATGAGAGCTTCAAGTTCTTGAGTCATGATTTTGTTTTGAGCTAGCAAGGCATCTTGGGATTGAAGCTCTAAGACACCTTTCTTTTTCAAATGGGTTCTCTCATTATAAGTGTCATTGCCACTAGCTGCCATGTTCCCTACCAACTCGTAGGCTTCCTCCGGTGTCTTCCACTTGATATTTCCTCCAGCTGAAGCATCCAACATAAGCTTTGTTTGGGATCTATGCCCTGCCACGAAAAATGTAATCTGTGTATGTTGATCGAACCCATGAACAAGAGTTTTCCTTAGTAGTTCTTTAAATCTTTCCCATGCTTGACCCAATGACTCATTAATATCTTGTTGGAATGAATATATCTTTTGCTTTCCCTTGTTGACTTTGGACTGGGGGAAGTATTTTTTCAAGAATTTGGCCACCACATCATCCCAGTCATTTAAGCTATTATATGGGAAGGAGTTTACACAAGCTTTAGCATTTCCCGCCAATGAGAAAGGGAATAGACTTAGGCAGATGGCCTCATCTGGTACTTGATGAATCTTGATCGTGTTGCATATCTCCAAGAAAGTTGATAAATGAGTGTATGGATTTTCATGAGTTAATCCATTGAATTGATTACTTTGGACCAAGTGAATGAGAGTTGGCTTCATCTCCATATTGGTGGCATTGACGGTTGGCTGAGCAATACTATTAAAGTTGATAGGGCCTGTGAACGCTGCATAATCTTCCAAAGTGCGTCTTTTACGACCTCTACCATTACCATGAGGATTTTCAGCCATTTCTTCCTTTGGAAATGAATCAAGATTCTGAGGAGTAGACGGAAGAGTGTCTGAAGCAGAAGAGTGAGAGGCAACTTGTTGTGCTTAAGCTTGTTATCTCCTTATGGCACTATTGTTTATGCGGGTAGTTTTCTCTATCTCAGGATCAACAAGGAGTGGTTCTGAAGATACAATCCTCCTTGTACGGATCCTAACTTGCATAAACTATAGACCAACAACAAAAGCAAGATCGAACTACAAGTTAGCCCAAATAACGTGTGTATATAACTAAACAAAAATAATAAATATGAATAAAAGAATTAAGTCTAAATAACTCAAAAATCACAAAATAGTCTAGTATTAGACATAGGTCCCCGGCAACGGCGCCAAAAACTTGTTAAGACTTCGGCAAGTGTACCAGGTCGCGCAAGTAGTAACCGATAAGACTGAGATATCATTTCCAAAGAGACTCGTGTGTACTAAATAATTGTGTAATTAGTGACTAATTTAAACTAAAGAATGAATCCATATTTTGAGTTTCATGTATGAAATTAAATTTTGCATAAATGATTAAAATTGAACTTTGGAAGTTAAAGGCACTTAGTGAATGGAAAAGATTAGAAATGATATGAATTTATATTGTTGGGGTTAGAATTCACCAACTATGCTCTCATGCAACTACAATTTGACATCCTCTACATTAATATGCTAATGCCAACCCATAATTTTACTCAAACCCTAATTCCTTAATGGATTGAGCCTAAATTTCCTTATTAAGAGTCAATTCCTTTAACTCTTAATAAGCAAATTTGCTTTATGCACTAGGGTTTAAGACAACCAATGGGTAAAGCCCCATTCCTAGGTACAAGCTCCATTGAGTTTTCTTGTTCCAAATCAAGGTTTCAAAAGATATTTCCACACCCAATGAACCAAAAATCATGCAATGGATAGCTAAATCAATGCAAGCATTAAATGAAGAAACAAGAAGACTAGCATTCAATGAAAGAGGCATTTATATATATTCAAAGCATTGCAATTACATAAGAGTGCATTGATTACATCTAACCCCAATAAAAATGGGTTTAGCTTTCCATTGTCATGGAGAGCTCAAGCTTGCAAATGGAAGAAATGGAAGAGAAAGAGATACAAAGAGGAGGATGAAGTTGTTCCCACAAGCCCTAGCACACCTCCAAGCTCTCAAAATGAGATTTCCTGCGCCTCCAACTGCCAAAGATCATTTCCCCTCGGGAATCCAAAAGAAATAGGTTTAATTTTGCCATATCAGCACAGGTGCCACTCAGCGTTTGTCCCCGCACCGCTCAACATCCAAAAAATGCAAACCAATCAGCGCTCAGTGCTGGCTTCTAGCGCTTAGCGCCCAAAAATGCGAGAAGAATGGCGCTCAGCCTTGAATTCAAGCGCTGAGCGCTGGAAAATGCGAGAGGAATGAGGCTTAGCCTTGAATTCTGGCGCTCAGCCTTGAATTGCTATGTTCATATCTTCAATTTTGGCTTTTTTTTCTTCTTTCTTCTCTGGTTTACAACTTCTTTGCCTTGAGACAAAAGCTTCCTATCATTAAATTGGTCACAAAAATGGGGATTAGTGGTATAATTAGATCTATGTAACCGATATTGTATTTATTCATAAAAACAAAATAAAAGTGAGGATTAAGTGGGAAAAAAGCTCAAGAGGAGTTGATTTTGTTAGCAAAAGATAGCCAAGATAATGGTAAAAATCTACATTATTAGATGGCTAAATTGAAAGAAGGAAAGCAAGATTGGTTGCCAAAAGTTTTCAACAAACTGCAGGTCTTGACTATGATGAAACTTGAGTACTAAGGCACTGGCATCCAATCCAGTTATGCATGCTCGGTCTACATATTGAGATACATGTTCACTAAATTCGTGATTAAATGCTTCAAAATCAAGTCACAATAGCCTATGTGCCTATAACAGATCAAATTGTAGATTGTTTAACCAAACCTCTCACACACACAAGGTTCAACATTTTGAGAGACAAACTTGGGATGACTGAGTCACCTTAATTTGAGAAAGGGAGTTAGAGAAAGTTGTGATTCTAATTATTAAGAATCAATAACAAGGATATTATGTCAATAATATTATCCCAATATCCCTAATATTATGCCCATGTATTATTTCTCGTGTGTGCAACCATCATTATCAATTATTTCCTATATTGATTATTTATTAAATGATGGCTTTATTAAATAGATTATGTTTGTAATGTATTGTGTTTACATAAACACATAAATCTGCAATACTAATATAATACAATATTTCTCCATTTTATCTTTCTAATACATAATAGATAATAGATACAATATTTTATTGTCACATTCTCATATAAAATAATACATAATACATCACATACAAACAAGAAAACAAGAATGCAAGCTCCCCTACCACTTACTCTCCACTTTTTCCTTCTTTGACTTGTCACTATTTCTATTAAAATTCTCTCTCTAAACATTGTCTTCCCATATATTTATAAGTTTAATATTTCTAAGGAAAATACAATCTTTTATTCTTACTTATTATTATCTAACAATAATATATAACACTATATAAGAATATCTCATAATATCTAACAATATCTCGAGATATCTTTTAATTTGTAACAATACAACAATATCAAAGAATATCAACAAATATCGAACAATGCTTAATAATGTTTTTTTCTATTTGAATAATTATTTACCAAATCTTATTTCTTATAAAATCTTTTCAAATAAAATAAATGCTTTAAATTATAACTAACAAACTATTTTATCTTTTACTTAAAATATTTAACTATATTTATATATATTTCTAATTATTAAAATTTATAGGATCTCACATAATTAAGTAGAATATCAATATATGCATACATTAATGTGTCAAACAAACATAAAAAGGGCAATACTTGATTATGAGTGTCGCAACCGAAATTGTGACAGGACAACGAACCAAAAATTAAAATTTGATAAAAAATAAAGAGTTTGGAGTTGCCACCATAGTTTATTATAGGAAACTATGGAAAACCATAAAAGAAGAGCAAGGTCTGCAAAAAACCAGATTTTGGGTCCGAGAATCGATTACGCGTGAGGAAGGTATTAGCACCCCACAACGCCCTTCCTAAGACGGCACCTTTAATTAAATGTGAAAAAGTTATGTGATTTTTCAAAATATTTATTTTATCCAAAAAATAATAATAAATGAATTTACAAAAGAAACAGAAATATTTTTTTTGATTTTTTGGGCCCAATGAGGATTAATCCTCGCTCCTACGTATCTCCATGTGAATGGAGAATCAGGGTTACGTAGTTCTTTATGAAAAACTATTTGGAAAATTATTTGAAAAATGATTTAATTTGTTTATAATTTTGAAAACCTTTTTATTTAAATTTTAGTATTATTTAAAAATTATTGTCACGCGACGCGAGCAGTCGCATAGACACTTGAAATAAATTCTTTTTTTCTAATCTTTTATTTTTTATTTTTTTAATCATTTATAAATTTTTAATATTTTTTAAAGTCATTTTAAAGTAGTTGTAGATGTCATTGCGACGTGAGCAACCAAATAGATATAAAAGAGTAAAAAAAGAAGGCTATTTTTTATTTTTAGATCATCTGTATATATTTTTAGAAAAAACAAAAGTCTAAATTGGATGTCATGCGACACGAGCGGCTGTGCAAACAATAAAGAAATGGGAAAACATATTTTTATGATTAAAAACAAAAGAATGAAAATTGAAGAAAACTAAATCCAAAGATGAAAGAATTGAGAGTGACGTACCTTAAAAAATTTTCAATATCTCCTCACCTTTTCTCTTTTTCTTTTTTTTGCTTCCTTTTCTAATATTTCTGTGTTTATTTTTCCAATAGAGATAAAGATGAGAGGTGTCTATGTGGGTGGTAATGAGAGAAAGAGAGTGTAGAGAAGTTTTTTCTTTCTACCTCCTTCAATATTTTTTTTAAAGAGAGATAAAAAATGAGGTGTAGAGAAGTGTAGAGATTTTTTTTTCGCTTTTTTTTATGACAAAGTGCGTATTTATACTCGCATCTTGCAATATCAATGCAATCTCAACCTTAATTGTAATGAACAATATACAAAAGGAATTTGTCATGATAGCATTACATTATAGGGATCAAATCATAGCAAATCAGAGCACAAAATCAATCAAGATCAGTAAATCAGAGCACAAAATCAAATTCCAATTAGTAATATTGATTCTTACCATTTGAAAGAGATATTGCTTCTAATTATTAGAATCATATCACTAATTTCTTTATCAGGAACAAAGGGTACGTTGGGCTATTGGGCTTATTAAAAAGTATGGGATAACTAAAAACAAATTGAGTTCTTTAAAAACAAATTGAGTTCTTCCTTCTTTTTTCCTTTTTTTTTCTTTTTTCCATCTTTTTTTTCCTAAAATTAAAGTTTGAAAATCTTTTTTTTCCTAACATTTTTTATTTATTTTTACTTTTATTTTTTTGAAAATAAATTTATTCACCTGGACGAAATTAGGTGTTGACAGCTGCCCCTCTTGACTTAGATTTTACTAGATAATATGAAAATTTGACTTTTTCATATTATCGTAATAAAAGATAAGTAAAGATAAAAACACTAATTTCGTTCGGGTTTTAAAAGAAGACAAATTTGAAGACAAACTTGACCATTCGAGAGGGGATGGCCTATATCTTAAAGAAAAGAACTAAGAGACCATTACCATGTAGAGGGTCTCCATCCAACACACAAATTTTTTTTTACTTTTTGGAAAAAAGAACAAATTAGACCAATCGCGTGGAGAGGGTTTATTGATAGGATTCAGTGACTATTACCATGTAGAGGGTCTCAATATGACATAAGAAATCAATGACCATTGCCTCACAGAGGGTCTTGATGTAACGAGATCGATGATCTTGCAGAGGGCCATGATGTGAACATAAGGAAATCAATGACCATGTCTTACAGAGGGTCATGATGTAAAGAGATCGATTACTATTGTCTCGCAGAGGGCCTCGATGTGACATAAGAAATCAATGACCATTTGCCTCGTAGAGGATCTTGATGTAAAGAGATCGATAACCATTGTAAGACCCGGGAAAAAATTAAATTAAAGGGAAACACATGGAAAAATTAATGATTTGATTAAGATTGTTGATTTATTTAATTTAATTAAGTTATTAAATTATTAAATAAATATTATTTGAGTGATTTGAGTTATTGTTGTATTTATAATAATTATTTAAGTGATGTAAGTTATTGTTTTATTTATTTTGAATTTTGATGTTATATGTAATGTTAAGAATATATGTATATAATTAAGTGGTATGTATTACAGCATGAGAAAGTAATTGGCTGGTGGTTGGAGAATGAATATGTGCTTGCAGGTTCTTGGTTTGATCTTGGCCGTGTTCATTTACTGGTTTTAATTTTTTATTATTCAATTATGGCGGAGGCCCAGTATGCGTTTATAATTTATTCGTGCATATATTATGAGAAAGCTTGTAGATGGGTGGTTGTTGTGCCTGGTTCATGAGTTCGAATCCTGTGCAGTCATAATGGTTCATGTTTATTTTATTTTTCTTTCTTCTTTTTTATGGGCCCGCGAAACTTTTCCAAATTAAAATTCTCTCTCCTATTCACGTTGGTGCATGCAATGTTTTTAAATTCATGTTGCTGCAGTTTTTCTGTTTTTGTTTTCAAGCCCTTATGTTACGTAAAGATAATAAGAGAGAGATTTTTTTTTTAATTTTCAGAATCTTAACCAACCGTTTGAATCAAATAAGGGTTTTGGGTTAAAAGCTAGGTTTCTTCAGAAAATGGAGGACGACTGTTCTAGAAAAAAAAACCCTCTAGGGTATTTAATCTCTTGGAACCATAGAAAAGAAGAAGGGAGAAGCCGTATGGGAGAGATTTGGAGACCGAGAGAGAACCCTGGAGAGGTAAAAAAAAGAAGATACAAGAGGGACGTAAACTTGTATCAGGTAGGGGAAGCCAACCTTGTTTTCTTCTCTTGTTTTCTTTGCTTGATGAATAAAACTCGAAAACCATGCATGTGTAGTGTAGAGGAAGTTCATTTTTTGTATACTATCATTGCTGCCATGGAATCTGTGGATGTGTTATCATTCTAATATTGCATGAAATGGGATTTGCTTTCTGATTTGGTTTGAATCTTGGTTTTATTTCTCGTTTTCTTGTGGTTTAAAGAATGAAGTTGAACTTTGAGTTGTTTCTTATTCTCTACGATCATTGAATGAATTCGTGATGGCCGTGGCGTGGTATTATGCATGTTGCATATCTAATTAATGGAGCGGGATGGTAGTGCAGCAGGAACGTTTCTGCATGAAGTTTTATTGGGTTGATCATAGTAGGGTTGGCATTGGTTGCATGGTTTGTATAGGTTCAATGTTTCTATTTCTTTTATTTCATACCATACGTGTTAGCTCTTCTGTGGCAGGGTATACACGGTTTTATTTTCATGGGGAAAAGGGGGGAAATGCTTTATTGAGATGTTTAATTTTGTTGGACTCTGGTTCTTGGTGCGGCCTCCTCATGGTTCACGCCTGTGTTGAGGGTTGTGTTTCCGGAGAAGTGGTTGTTGGCGTTGTTGGTGACGTGCAGTGTCCAGGGCAGAAGGCTCACGGTGCAGCAGTAGATTCAGGTGCAGTGTGCGGAGCTAGTTCAGGTGCAGTGTGTGGAGTTGGTTCAGGTGCAGCATGGTGGACTGTTTCAGAATTGCATGGATTTTGTTTTTGGTTTTCTTCACTTTGCAGGGATGGGAATGGTTCCTAAACACTTTCTCTTTCTTACTTTCTATTAATTCCAATAAAGACATATATCTTTTGTTTTATTCACGTGATTGCAGCCGTGTCCCTATTGTCCCTACATGTTTTCGCTTTCCTTTTCTCTTTCTTCCTTATTCCTTTTTTTTCACGTAAAGTGTGGTCTGCATGTGTACTATGGTGAAGTGTTGAATGTGTGGGCATTATCCTACTTCTTTTAAAACCTTTCTCTTTCTATTAAGGCTACCCGTGAATACATAAGGTGGTGGGGGCCACAGGGTTTTTTTTGTCTCTTTTTCTCTAAACCAATCATACCTCTTTTAATGAAGGATAATGATATTTCAACAAAAGTATTTGACAAGTTTTTTACAAAGGTGATGTGGCAGCGGTTTTTTTAAATTTTTATTACGAAAAGGTTAGTTCACACGTGCGGCGGAAAGAGAAAGGAAACTGAAATTAAATGTAAGTTAGAGAGAGAAAGTGAAGAAGAGAGAAAGGGGGAAAGTGAGGCCGGGGGGGTTGCGAAGTGAGAAATCGAGAGAGAGAGAGAGGGAGGAAGTAAGGTCGCCAGAGTTTCTGGTTCAGTGAAAGCGAGATTCCGGCAAGCATTTCGCCGTCGTTAGTGGAGGATAGTTATCAGTGAAAGCGAGAAAGATAGAGAGAAAGAGGGATAAAGCGAGAATGAGAATGAGAGAGTGAAAGGAGTTAAGCATTGCAGATTAGTGATGGATAATTGCAGTCATTACCGCCGTTTGGGTGGGTTACCGGAGACAGGTCGTAGAAGAAGTCGTCGACGACAAGGAATTCGTCTTCCCGAGCGTACAATCGAACTTTTGCCGGAGCCCATTTAATTTATTTAACCCAAAGGTAACGTATTTCGTTCGTATTACGCAGATGATATGCATAGAATGATATAATTTAGTTTTGCAAGTTTGAATGAATTGGGGGATGTGTTTGTAAAGTTGATCTCGTTGGCTGTGAATGTGGTTATTGGTGATTTTTGTTCTTTAGAGAGATATGGTTGGTGAATGAGCATTTTATGTCTGTGTTTGGTTGTCCGGTTCCAGCACTGACCATCATGTTACTGAATAACGAAGTCCAATCCAACAATTATAACTGCATTACCTGAAGTATGTGGTCTTTGTTTCTGCACAATACTGTATAAACAAGTAACGCCGATGTGGGGAGTAATGCATGTGTATGTGGGGAGTTCAAGCACAGTTTTTTCATAACAGCTGCAGAAGATACCAAAAAACTTAACTTAAATTTACAAATCAGACAAGTATTCCTTTTCATGACCCATGCCTGATCCAATTCCAATTCAATTATTTAAGTGGGAGTGTAGCCTCACAGTATCCCAAATAAAAACCTGTTACAAAAGACGGGAGTTAGTCGCACCTATGTGGGGACTACACTTGAACTTTTGCAATAATGCTTCCACATTGAATAAAAACTATTCTTAAGTCGCTTTTTTCGAGCATTGACCATCATGTTACTCAATCACGAAGTACAGTTGACCAATTAAAATTGAATGAAAGGAATTATATGGTTTTTATATGTACACACAACTGTATAAACAGCTCACGCCGATGTGGGGAGTTGGAGCAAAGTTTTTTTAATAAAGTTGCAGGACAAGCCAAAAAACTTAATTCAAAAGTGCTAAATACGTTATTCCTATTTCATTCGTTAATAAAAAAAATTACTTTGCATGACCCAAGCGTGATCCAATTCCAATTCAATTAATTTAGTGGGAGTGTAGCCTCACAGGACCCCAAGTAACAACCTGTTACAAAAGCGGGGAGTAAGTCGCAACTATGTGGGGAGTACACTTGAACTTTTCCAACACATTTGCCTCATTGTATAAAACTTTGTTTAACTCTCGTTTTTGGAGCATTGACCATCATGTAACTCAATGATGAAGTCCAATGGACCAATTAAAATTGAATTAACTGAAGTATGTGGATTTTATATGTGCACTGAATTGTATAAACAGTTGACTCCGATGTGGGGAGTAAGGACGTTGTATTTGGGGAGTTGAACCAAAGTTTTTTGAACAAAGCTGCAGGACCACGCAATAAACATAATTTAAATGTGCGAAATCCGTTATTCCTATTTCATCCCTTAAGAAAAAAATTACTAAACATGACCCAAGCGTGATCCAATTCCAATTGAATTAATTAAGTGGGAGTGTAGCCTCACAGGACCCCAAGAATAAACCTGATGCAAAAGCAGGGAGTCAGTCACAAGTATGTGGGGAGTACACTTCAACTTTTCCAATACTGCATCCACATTGTATAAAACTTTGTTTAACTCTCGTTTTTGGAGCATTGACCATCATGTAACTCAATGACGAAGTCCAATGGACCAATTGAAATTGAATTAACTGAAGTATGTGGATTTTATATGTGCACTGAACTGTATAAATAGCTGACTCCGATGTGGGGAGTAAGGACGATGTATGTGGGGAGTTGAACCAAAGTTTTGTGAACAAAGCTGAGGGACAAGCCAAAAAACTTAATTTAAATGTGGTAAAAACATTATTCCTATTTCATTCCTTAACAAAAATATTCCTTTGCATAAGCCAATTCCAATTCAATTAATTTAGTGGGAGTGTAGCCTCACAGGACCCCAAGTAACAACCTGTTACAAAAGCGGGGAGTAAGTCGCAACTATATGGGGAGTACACTTGAACTTTTGCAATACTGCTTCCACATTGAATAAAAACTATTCTTAAGTTGCCTTTATCGAGCATTGACCACTACAACAAATTTCCAAATTTGCGAGGGAAAAATCCCTAGCTAATCCCTCGCTAATCCCTCGCAAAACAATTTAGCGAAGGATTAGCTAGGAAATAGCGATGACATTGAATCGTAGCTAAATTAT
>Ga0214542_1002702_pt1 | contig 36500 bp, 11 predicted proteins | sample CNSS1metaG_FD_160096 | JGI IMG/M metagenome (GOLD analysis project Ga0214542, IMG submission 160096) | Root nodule microbial communities from cowpea collected in UCLA plant growth center, Los Angeles, California, USA - CNSS1 | ecosystem: Host-associated > Plants > Roots > Nodule | place: USA...
TTTTCTTTTTTCCTTCTTCTTTTTTTTTCTTCTTTTTTTTCTCTTTTTTTTTTTTTTTCCAATCCACCCCTTTATCTTCTTGTGTGATTGCTGTTTTTGTCTTCACGTTTGCCCGATCAATTTGGTTGTACCTTTTTCTGTCTGTCTGTTTCTCTCTCTGACAAGATTCCAGTAATTACCTGATGCAAAAGAGAAGAGGCATAACCACTTTTCTTAAAGTACTACTAGCTAGATGAGGATGTACGAACCAAGAAGGATTAATTTCTTGGATCAAGATGAGTCAAGATTTGAATCATCCACGTTTAACATGTGATACTATCGGGACAAGATTTCCCTGGATGCAGGAAACCCGTGAGAAATAAAAAAAAAAAAAAAATAGTTCTGTGGTTTGTGTTGTGCTTATGGAGATAAAGTACCGAATTTCATGACATTGTTAGTTCATTAGAATATTGTGTTCTTTCTTGATGAATTATTTTTTTCTGTATTTCGCACGTTTAATAAGTTATAGTCTTCAACTTATGTTTCTTATGGTTTATGGTTATCAATCAGGGTGCTCCAGAGTCTGAGTTCTTTACTGAGTATGGAGAGGCAAGTCAATACCAGATCCAAGAGGTTGTTGGAAAAGGAAGTTATGGCGTTGTGGGTTCTGCCGTTGACACTCACACAGGTGAAAGGGTTGCAATCAAGAAAATTAATGATGTTTTTGAGCATGTATCCGATGCCACACGGATCCTTAGAGAAATTAAGCTCTTGCGGTTGCTCAGACATCCCGATATTGTGGAAATTAAGCATATTATGCTTCCTCCTTCCCGGAGAGAGTTCAGGGATATCTATGTAGTGTTTGAGTTGATGGAATCTGATCTTCATCAAGTAATCAAGGCCAATGATGATCTTACACCTGAGCACCACCAATTTTTCTTGTACCAACTTCTAAGGGGCATGAAATATATTCATACAGGTATTATATCCTTGTTAGAACTAGCTCACTTACTTTTTCAGATAGTGATTTTAAACCAGTGTAGCATTTTCTTGCAGCAAACGTGTTTCATCGTGATCTGAAGCCAAAAAATATTCTTGCTAACGCTGACTGCAAACTAAAAATATGCGATTTTGGGCTTGCTCGAGTTTCATTCAATGATGCTCCATCAGCTATATTCTGGACTGTGAGTAGTACACCATCGTGTGGTCATGTTGGACTGTTACATTGATCAATTATGTTCTTTCTGAGTTTTAAGAGTGGTGGAAGTTGTAAATTGTATTTTAGATTTCTCCCAAAACCTATGGCTGATTTACTTTTTCTACTTTGAATAAGGATTATGTTGCAACTCGGTGGTACCGTGCACCTGAATTATGTGGTTCTTTTTTCTCAAAAGTAAGCTTCTAATTTTCTTTTAACAACATATTTTCGTGGTTGTATATAATATAAGCTATTGAACATGCTTGGTGTGTTGAATTAAGCTTCCAATTACAAAATTCTTGTCTTTTTTTCAGTACACCCCTGCAATTGATATATGGAGCATTGGATGCATATTTGCAGAAATGCTCACTGGGAAGCCATTGTTTCCTGGAAAAAATGTTGTGCACCAATTGGATCTCATGACTGATTTGCTTGGCACTCCTCCTCCCGAGTCCATTGCAAGGGTTAGTATATAAAAATCTAATTTGAAGTTTTGTGAAATCAATAGGGCAGGCTTGTGTTGTGACATGGTTTATGGCTTTCTCCACTGTATACAATATTCTCTAAGTATATAAACTTGTAATCTTAATTTTGCAGATTCGAAATGAAAAGGCCAAAAGGTATCTCAACAGCATGAGAAAAAAGCAACCAGTTCCACTATCCCAAAAATTTCCAAATGCAGATCCATTGGCTCTCCGGTTACTGGAGCGGCTACTCGCATTTGACCCTAAAGACCGACCATCAGCTGAAGAGGTTGGTCTCCTATTCCAAGTTGGAAATTTCATTGATAATCACCTATGACGATATTTCATTATTTCTCTTATGCTTGTGATACCAGGCATTAGCTGATCCTTACTTCATTGGTTTGGCGAACATAGAGCGTGAACCATGCACTCTACCCATTTCAAAACTTGAGTTTGAATTTGAGAGAAGGAAATTGACCAAAGATGATGTCAGAGAGTTGATTTATCGAGAGGTATGATCGTAGAACATTTATGTAACTCCTGCTTCAATCAATTGTGTTGTACTCTTTTTTTGTCCTGTGATAATAATTCTTTAAATATTTAAAGTGAACAGATTTTGGAGTATCATCCTCAAATGCTCCAAGAACATCTTCGTGGAGATCAAACTAGCTTCATGTATCCAAGGTAGATGTGCTACAATTAATATCCAAAGCACTGTTTATAGTTATGTCACAGGGGACAAACAGTAGTTCTTCAATACTAAACAAGATACTAAGCCAACTTTTACTGCATAACGTCTACTGGCACCTAATTTTAGCAAATACTTTCAAAATCTCATTTCCTTTTGAATATAAATTTTATTAATGCTAATCTTTAGAGTTAAATTTTCTACCGAATACAACATTTCTGACGGCTAATTTTCCATTTACGTTCCGCACATCATCTAAGAACTCTAACACGGAATATGAGGTTCTTTGAAATTGAAGCTGTCATTGTTTTGGTTATTAGTTGGTAATTCTATGTTATCTTGTTTCATAGTGGGGTTGATAGGTTCAAGAGACAGTTTGCACATCTTGAGGAGCATTATGGGAACGGTGAACGAAGCACTCCATTGCAGAGACAACATGCCTCCTTACCTAGGCAAGTCTTGGTTAAACATTTGGTTCAAACTTGTCCAACATGTTCAAATACTGGATTACCAACTTACACATTAAACAGTATTTGTCTTGTTTTTTTTTTCTCTTTTTTTGGAGATTTCAGTGGTTTCATAATTGTTATTACTCATGGATTCTAATCTTAGTTCCAGTTTATTAGTGTCTGTTCTAAGATGAGTTTGGCAGAGAAGTCTGTGAACCTTTTCTATGGTATTGTGAGAGTTATATGCAATTTTACTTTATGCAGAGAGAGAGTTTGTGCTCCCAAGGATGAAAGTAAACAACAGAACGATATTGAAAGTGTTCCAGGGTCTGATGCGACAGGTACTCAAAATGAAACCTCCAGATCAAACTACAGTGCACGTAGCTTGTTAAAAAGTGCGAGTATTAGTGCTTCCAAGTGTGTAGTTGTGAAACAAAATAAAGATCCAGAGGTAGTATCTAACTCTATCTTTTCAAATGCATGCCTTTATTAAGTGAGAAATTGTTAAATGGTTTAAAAACATGATATACATGAGATTCCAACCAATCTTTAGTAACAAAACACATGTAAACGCATTCTTCACTTTAGAATTGGAACTTCACGGTTTTGGACCTCATAAAAGTTTCCTCCTAGTTAGAGATTTTGAAATATATGGAATAATTGGTCGCAATTTGTGTTGTGAATAAAATATATTGATGTAATTGTGTATTTGTTTTGCATTAGCAAGAGGCAATTAAGGAGATAAATGATGAGACGATGGATGAAGTGACAGATGTTGCTGCCCTCCATGCTTGATTTTGATTATGGTGTTGCTTCGTACCTTCTTCCATGCTCTGATTCTTTGAACAACGAGAGAGAGGTGGTGATGGTGGTTTGAAGCACTGTTAGTGCTAGAAGAAGCTCGTTTTAGGACTCAGCTCGTTAGTCATGGTCATCAAATGCCATTTTTATTGTGTTACTGTTGTAGCCATTTATTTATTGTGTTCGCCAAACACACTGTATACTAATCACTCATGTTTTATGTTATTAGTTTGAAACAGATCGAAAGGAAATAATGTTAGAAAGAAAAAAAAAAAACTCTGCAGTTTACTGTAGGGTGTGCAATTGAAGTATGTTAACTTTGATTAAAGATATTAATTGTTTGCGTAATAATTTAGGCTTATTGCTTGCACTTTATTGGGCTAACATGTCAAGTGGCAAGTAGTGTAGGTCCACTCTAATAATTTTTATACATTCACGACATAATATACCTTCACGACATAAAATATCTTCATATATATATATATATATATATATATATATATATATATATATATATATATTAAAGTGTACTTTTCTAAAAGAAAGTCTCAAAATAAGCTATAATTAAATCATTTTGTCATTTGTAAAAGAGGAGTGTACAATTTACTTTATTTATTTCAAATAAAAAATTATCAAATTTATTTGTTATTGTATTATTTTTAATTTTGTAATGATTATTTATTTGTCATGAAAAAATATTTTATATTTATTCAATTCAAGAGAGGGTACACGATTTATACTTGCAATTAGGTTAATTTTTGTCATATTTCACACTGTCACCAATAATCCCCACAAGAACAAATACCCTCACTGAAGTGGTGAAATCGATGAGAATCCCTTACGATTATAAACCTTCCAACAATCTTGGATATGTGTTTGATGGCATTATGGCAGTCTTCACACACTCGCAAGTTTTTCATGACACGTATTGGTCTATCAGCCGGTATAGTCAGAATTCCAAATGCTACAGCTAATTTTTCACTGTGATACTTTAGCATATGCTTCTTCTCCTCCTCTTCCACATCATGCAAGACCAATTTTGTTGAAGGAACATACCCTTCTTGTTTCATTCTTAAATCTAACTCTTCCAAGAAGGCATATATTCTACTTTTCTCTGGGTGAAAACAATCCCCAACTGTGAAAGTATGAATATTGTTATGTACCTCAACCCAACTACACCCTGGTGTTTTCTGAACACCAACTTCCCTCATTTTCAATCTAATTTTACTAACATCGACCCATCTTCCTGAAGCTGCATATAAATTTGAAAGAAGAACATACATTCCCGAGTCATTAGGTTCCATCTTGAAAACCATCTCAGCAGCCTTCTCACTCAGTTCCATATTGCCATGAATTCGGCTTGCACCTAATAGAGCTCCCCATGTTGCAACATCTGGCTCGAAAGGCATGTTTCTGATTAAGTTCTGTGCTTCTTCCAGACGACCTGCTCTACCAAGAAGATCGATCATGCAAGTATAATGTTTTGAATTTGGTTTTACTCCATAATCCTTATCCATTGAATGAAAATATTCTGTACCCCTGTCTGTCAAGCCATTATGACTGCAAGCTGACAGCACGCCAACCTGAAATATTATTAGAAGAAGAAGCGATATGATGTTTCTTGTAGAACAGGGTCAAAAGGCAAGCTAGTGCATTATAGATAAAATACTAAAATTAATGACTCATTCATAATTGATTTGCTAGTTCTTTATGATTATGATCATAGTATTTGTGTAAAAAACAAGAAACAACCCAAGCAACTATTAATTAGCTGAAAGATGGGAGTAACTTTGGAAATGATAATACCAAATAGAGGAGGGAAACAAAATTTACACTGCTTGCATTACGCGTATCAATGCAAAAGGGCTACCTATTTGACAACTTAAGAGACCACGTCACAACACATATATGATTTTCCTTTGCAGCAGAACTTCTTCCCTGTATTTCGTGCATTCTAACATAATTTTACTATCCATGTTAAAGATATAGTGGAACAAAGGCAGAGTGAAGAGATGGGCAAGGAAAAAAGTTGTAGGCATGTAGTCTATTTATATAACTAAAAGTGATAGAGAGTTACTCATAAAAATTATGCTATTTCTCTTGTTCCATCTGCTTTTTGCCGTACTTCCAATAAAGTATTTCGTCTTCATTAAAAGAATGCACTAATATATATGATATATATTGCATAGCTAAATAAGGGAACTCAACTTTACCCACACAATATAAGGCAGGGGTGGAGTGGGGACATCTTGCCACTAAAACCAACAAATTTGTGTTAAAGATGTGTCATTAGTATATAGCACGAATATATTTCCGCTACTTAGGTCAGTAACATTTTTAACTTAAAACCAGATATTATGCAGATGGCATTTTCATTTCGGACAAATGACAAAGCAACAAACAATACACTTCTACGGTGAAAATAGATATTTGATAAGAAAACAACAAGTTTTGTTCCCTTCTTGGAAACAGCCCGGATTTCGAGAATCCCTAGCAGCAACCCAGGTATTTCCTTAGGAGACGATGAAACTGTATTAAGTATTAAACCCTAAAAATTTATCAGAAAATTGATTTATAAACCTCTAAGTTAAAAATAATTAAGTGAAAATTAAGCAATAATGACAAGTTTTTGCAAAAGGAAAAAATAGATAAGGAACAATTATCCATGCATAAGAAGTGCGTAAAATATGTTTACCATGGTAATCTCATCAGGTTTAACCCCTGCTGTGATCATTGACTCAAATACTGTTAAAGCCAGCCTGCCAAATCCATGCCTAGCATAACCAGATAACATTGTGTTCCAAGAGACGATATCTTTATGTTGTATTCCTTGAAACACTTCATAAGCTTCATCTATGCAGCCACATTTACAATACATTCCAACAAGTGCATTCCCCACTAAACATCCGTTCTCATACCCTGTCTTCACCGCCTGACCATGAACTTGTTTCCCTAACTCCAAAGCAGCTATATCAGCACATGTGCTCAGCGCACAACAAAAGGTAGATCTATTTAAACCTTCTCCATCTCGTTTCATCTCCACAAGCATGTTCATAGCTTCTTCATAGTGACAATTCTGAGCATAACCAGCAATAATAGCTGCCCAAGATACAGAATCACGCTCAGGCATCGCATCAAACAAGTTCCTTGCTTGTGCTACATCACCCCCCTGACAATAACAGCTTATCATGATATTCCACGAACCTGTATTTGGAAAAGGCATTGCATCAAACAATTTCCTTGCCATGTCAATTCTCTTGTATTGCACATAACCAGCAATCATTGTATTGTACGACATCTCTCTTCTCTGTGGCATTTCATCGAAAACTGTCCTCGCTTCATCCAACAATCCATTCTGCACATAGGCATGCACCATTGCTGTCCACGTGAAAACATCCCTTACTGGAGACTCCGCAAATAATCTCCTAGCCTGTGACAAATCTCCATCCTGTGCATAACCTGAAATCATGGTATTCCAGGAAACCACATCCCTAATAGGCATTTGATCAAAAAGAAGCCTAGCTTCGCCTAACATGTTTCTCTTCACATACCCACCCATCAAACAGTTCCAAGAAATCAATTCCCAGTCTAACTTGGACTCAAACAAGTGACTGGCCTCCTCGAGTCTCCCACTCCGAACATATGCTGCAAGCAACCCATTCCACGAGATGGAATTCTTGTGAGGCATCTTATCAAAAACTTCCCTTGCCTCATCAACGTGCCCACTCCGGACATACCCAGACAGCATTGCATTCCAGGAAACAACATCCTTTTCGGGCATTGAGTCAAACATCACGCGAGCATCACGGAGTCTGCGGTTCCTGAGGTAGCCAGTAAGCATTAGATTCCAGGAAAACAGGTCTTTGTGGGGCATTCTGTCAAACAGGTCCCTTGCAAGGGAGAACTCTGCGTTCCTCAGGTACCCAGATATCATGGCGTTGTAGGAGACCGAGTTTCGAAGCGGCATGGTGTTGAAGACTCGGAGAGCCAAGTCGCAGTGGCCATTGCGCATGTGGGTAGAGATGGCTTTGGTGCATTTCACAATGTGTGAGTCTTTCTCTTTCAGATGGGGTTTCGGAAAATTGGTGGGTCGTTGAAGTTGAAAGTTGCTGCTGTGTAACTGTCTCAAGATAAACTTCCCGCGCATCGTTTTTGTGTCATACTATATAGTGATTGTATTTTAAATAACCAGGAATCATATTTTGGATGTTAAGGTTGTTTTCTAGTTTAACGATGTTATGTTTGAGGAAAATTTATGACAGCTTTTAGTCGTATGTACGAGAATATTTCACTATTAAATTTTCGCAACTTGTTGTTATAAGATGTGTTATTTTTTAAGAGATTTTAAAATATTGACAATGAGAAAATAAAAAAATAAAAATCATTTAAAAAATACCTTTTAAGGTCGTAAGAAAAAGTTATCACAATTTAGTAGTCAAAAAATTATTTTTTGATTATTATTTCAAGACCATAATGCGTTATTTTACATAATTTACTCCTTAATTTGCGTTTGCAAAAGTTATAAAATGAAAATTATTGACCAGATAAAATGATTTTGTAGTATATAAAGAAGTATAAACTTTTTATTTTATAAATTAATAATGTAAAATTGAGTTAAATTTAAAATCTTAATGTTATGTTTTAATGAATTATATTTGTGTCTTTGAATAGTTTTATATCACATTACTTAACGGTGCATAAGAGTGATTATTTATTGTAATGATATATTAGTATTGTATTAAGATCATCAATGTTATATTTTAGTGACATAAGATATTATTTTTATACTTTTCTTTACATAATGGCATAAATGTTATAATTTGTTTTAAGGTTTAACTTTCTTATTAACATTTTATTTATAAAATATAAAGGTTAGACCAAATTTAAAAAGTACATATTATGTACCTAATCCATCGATATAGTTGTAAAAAAGAAATACATTTAGTTATTTATAAATAATTAATGTTATTTGTTCTTTTGAAAATGTAAATAATTTTTCTTGTTGATGTTAATTGTTAGTTTTATGGCAGGAGAGTTAAACTTTGAGTCTTTCCTACACTCTTTTCTATCTTTTACCACCTATACCAACCTTATAGTTCAAAATGAAAATATAATGTGAAAACAACATTTATTTTTAACTTTATCTCCAATCACACGAAAATTAAAGTAAACAATAAAATTCGATTCAAATATATTCTCACTCAAACCAAAAATTGTTGTCAAAGCTAAAAAAAAAATATAGAATTAACCTTTTTTTAACTAGAATTTTGATCATATGATGAATTATAATCAGTCATTTTAAGAGAACGAATATTATGTTGAGATTTTTAGAGTGTCTATTAAATTTTATATTATGTATAATATGTATTGACTTTACTAATATTAGAGTGATGTAAAAAAAAATATAGGTGGTGAGAGTTGGATCAAATTTCCTTTTAACCTAATATGTGATGATGTGAACAAAAATTGTGTTTGTGTGTTCTTGTTATGTAATTTTATTATTGTAACAACTTATTAAATAAATATGTCATATGCAAATTGTTTAATCTCACTCGAAATACATGTCTTTCATTTATGAAATGAAATATAGTCATTTGGACAAAAAATTACGTACTTAATTTTGATATATACTTATGTATGAGATCTAAATAACTTGTATAAAAGTCTATACAATAACAATGTAAAAAAGAATCTCAACAACAAAATAATAGAAAAAAATAAATATAAATATTATGATTTTGTTTCTTTTATTTTATTTTGGAAGTTATGTAGATATAATATATTGCGAAAAGGAAGGATAATGTAAATATATCAATTATTTTGATGTCTGAGTATTATTTTGTGTCATATAGTATAAAAAAAACCGTAATAATTAACTCTGAAGAATAAAACGCAAAGAAAAATCTTTTAACGGAAAAAACCTCATTTGCCACATATTTAAACTGAAATATAAATGAGTAACATTATTATTGTTATTATTTACATTATCTCTTCTTTTAATCAAAGCTTAATCTATTTTATATTTTTAATAATTTATTTAAAATTCTCTTCTTTATCTTTCATTCTTTCTAATCCAATAAACACAAACCAATTCAATTTCATTTTCTCAATCACCTAAATTTTCAAAACGTTTCACCTAACCAAATTCAAGAAAATAATCTAATAGGAGCAATTGCAATATGTTCAAAGGAGGCAATTTACGATGTCGTATGCTTCCATTTTCATAAAAAATTTTAAACTACAAATAGTTTGCAAAGGACATTTTTGAAAACTTTAATATTATTTATATCATCATGAATTCAATATTGATTTTTGCATCAAATAAACCTGATTCTGCAAAAAGTAATTTTACTAATGATTATATTCTCTATTCCATTCCAAAAATAAGCAATCAAATGATACATTTAAAATTTTATCGTAATCAGAAGAAAAAAGAAAAAAAAAAAGCAATGGAGGGAATGTGCAGTTTAAATAAGCGAAGCTCCTTTTTCCCATGTCGTGTCATCAATTTTTAGCGCTCGAGTTCGGTGGGACCCACCGCGTTTGAAAATTGAATCCACAAAGCAAGAAACGAAATTGAAGAAAAGCTCCCAAAATTTAATGCTCAAAAGAATAAACAATGATCACTGCAAAACACAGAAACTACACTAACCTTTCTTTTTCTTCACTGTCTTCGGTTTCAGTTCACGAAAATTCAAAAAAAACTGAGAGAAGAGAGAGAGAGAGAGAGTGATGGGTTGCGTTTCTTCCAATCTTCTCAACCAAGACGAAGAATTCACCCAACTTGGTTCCTCCGCCTTGGGCCACCACATCGTCTCCCTCACCTCCACCACCTACGGCCTTCTCACCCTCGACCCGCCGCCGCACACCACCACCACCACCACCACCCCTTCTACACCACCGTCACGTTTCACCCTAGCCTCTCTTTTCCCCTCCGAGCCAAACTCCGAACCCAAGTCCCTCTGGTCCGAACCAAGACCCTTCCAATCCGAACCCGAGATAATCAACTCATGGGAACTCATGTCCGGTCTCGACACCGAAAGCTTCCGCTTTTCCAAAGAAAACTCCAACCCTAACCTCCTCACACCGACCAAACCCGGTCCAACGCCGCCGAACCGGTTCGAGCGAATATGCCCCCGGGGCGGCGAAAACCGCGTGGTGATCTATACGACGACGTTGCGCGGCGTGCGGAAAACGTTCGAGGCTTGCAACGCGGTGCGCGCGGCGTTCGAGGCCCTGGGCGTGGCTATCTGCGAGCGTGACGTGTCGATGGACAGCGGGTTCCGGGAGGAGCTGAGAGGGTTGCTGAAGGGGAAGCCGAGAGAAGCGATGGTTCCTCCGAGGGTGTTCGTGAAGGGCCTCTACATCGGCGGCGCCGAGGAGATGCTGAAGGTCGCCGAAGATGGTCTTCTCGGAGAACTGCTTAAGGGGTTGCCGAAGAAGAAGGTTGGTGCCGTTTGTGAGGGTTGCGGGGACATGAGGTTCTTGCCTTGCTTCAACTGTAATGGCAGTTGCAAGAGTGTTGTTAAGGATGGGGGAAGGGTTTTTGTTGTTAAGTGTCTCCATTGCAATGAAAATGGCTTGATCTTGTGCCCTGTTTGTTCTTGATCACTTTTCTGCCATAATAATACTCACTCTCTTCGTGTAATCATTGCTTTTCTTGTTGCAGATGTGAAATTTTCTAATAATCATCTTTCGATGGAGGTGTTAGGTGTTGAAATTCAAGAAGATTAAAATATTATGAGGTTATAGTACTGATAAACTCAGAAAAAGAAACACAAATGAAATACATTAAGTTATGGTAGTTTTTATGGTCTTGTACCAAATGTGACCTATAACTTTTACAACTTTTATGTTTATAGAGTAGACCCTAAGATTCTTTCATTAAATTTTGCCTTAACACCCTTAGCTTCATTCTAGTTCTTGTTTCAATGCCGAAATATCTCACATGAGAATCTTCTTAACCTATCTTGAAAGCCCGAAGATCATGTAATACAAATTACATAAAGTAATAAAAAAGGAACTTGCATAATTTATTTGATAGAAATGGATTAGATTTATAGAGAAAACGAGAAAATTCCAGATTACATGTATACAAAATGAAAAATTGTATAAATTTGAGGGTTTGCACCTCCCAATTTCCAAGGCCCACATTTTCAACCTGCACCCCCCATGAAATGGTAAAATGACCAGTTTTATCGAACTTTTCCACCTCTACATTAGCTTTGCACCCCTTTTGCAAGTTAGTGATCATATAAACGAATTACATTGATATTTTTCGCATTTAATAATGATACAGTAATAAGACATTGTTACTGTTACATTATATTATTTCTACCGCGTGATACATTGTTAGTTTTATATGTGACAATTATTATTTAAAATAATTTATAAAAAAAGTAAAACAAAAAATCATGTACCGACGCGTGATACATGATTAACGCGGTTAGCGTGTTACTAATAAAAAGAATCTACTTGCACTGAAATTTTCAAAATAAAAATCTAATTGAGAAAGAAAAGAATGAGATTTACTTTAGATTTCTTTACAAAAATGAGTATCAATAAAAATATTTAACCTTTTTTATTTTACAAGTGTAATTTCTCTCATGAAGACAAAGTCAACATATTATTCCTTCGATCATTACACAAATGTGTCAAACTAATTTTTTTCTTGTCTTTCTTAAATGCTTGTGTTATTCAAAAATACATTTTGAATGGATAATTAGTAATGTATTTTTGTTTTGTATTATAGAATGTATTTAAGAAATTCAAAAATGAACCCTTCATAATACAATCATATATTTTAAAATATTAAAATATTAATGTTTATTGTTTACATTTTTTATATAGAGGAGTTAAAATCACACCCCTTCACCCTCCCTTTCAATTTTAGCACCAAGATAATCTTATAATAGTCTTAAATTTGAATGATATATGGTCTGGAATGTCTTTGAATTACGCAATCCAGTTAGTCTCTAAACTACACGATCCAAAACTGAAATTAAAATTTATAAATAACAGAATAAATTTAAAATTTGAAATTTGTGGGAATGCAGGTTAAAATTACGAGAGTACATGAAAAAATGCCCCAAAGTTAGAAGATGAAAAAGTTGTATACAACTACTGGTCTTTTAACATAAACTCATCCTTAATGGGCCTAATAAATTGCAGAGAGGGAATTTCTTTCTGCAATTTCAAGATTTCTTTTGCACTCCCAAACACTTTCTAAATTCCAAAAATATCCTTTCACCATTGATAGAGCATCATGATCCGATCCTCATTCTCCTACTAAGGTTACAATGTTATGAACTCTACATCTATAGATTTTGGGTAAAATGTGTTTTAAGTCTCTTGAGTTTGGGTCAAAATTAGTTTTAGACCCAACACTTATAACTGGTGGGTTTGGTCCTTCTCTTTTTTGAAATGTGGAGGATTTGGTGCCAAAATTCTCTATATCGAAAAACAAGGAATGAAACCATTATGAAGGACTAAAATTAGATCATCATGGATTAAAATACATTTTACCGCATATTTTTGTTTCTGTTACGTGTCTATCTCTACAATATATACAATGTATTAAATAAGAAACTTAATTGATTCTTTTTTTTAATTGATCAGGTTGGATGATAACAGGTTGGATCGGGTATGGACAGTACTTATTTGTAACTTAGATCCAAAAAAAAAAAAAATCATTCGCTACCCACTCATTTATTTGTCAGATATCTACTTAAAAAATATTTGTAGATTTTAAAAAATTCGCAGATACTCGTAGATACTCTTATATTCACGAATATTTAAAAAATATATATTTTATAAGTTTTTTAATTAAAATTATGAGTATGATAATAATAATAAAAATTTTATCATTCCTAAATTCACGAGTATGATAATAATGAAAATATTTTTTTTTTCTCAATTCACAAAATATTTGTATTGTCTTGATGCTTCCTACTAAGTGACCATCACGGTTTAACACTTTTAAATTATTGTTTACATGTTGAAATTTTATCTCGATGCATCAACATTTGATTCTTGAGAGAGAAAGCGTTCATTATAATATAATGGGTATAATTAAATGATATTTTGGAAATTGACCTTGCAGTTTCATATTAGAAGTTTTCAACTTTTTTTAAATCAAAAGCCATCATTTCAAGTGCTATCATTTAGTAATTGTCATTTCATAGAATCTCGAAGTACTTGCATTTTAATTTATTATTTTTGCATGCTCAGTCCACACAATTCCTTGGGATACAACATTTATCATTATATATCAATATTATTATTTTTATTTGTTATTATATTGTTATCGTTATTAATATTATTATTATATAATATTATTGTTACTGTTAATATTATTAACAAAAAATATTAATATTATTAGGATTATCATTATTATTGTTAACGGTGATTTTTTGATCCCCAACTTGATCACAAATTCAACCTATGTCAAAAATCATTAATTTTAAGACTTTGGATTAAATCATTGTTGAAGCAGAGAGAATTTCAAGAGATGAAGATGGTGATGGAGACTTAAACGTTCCCCCTAAATCATAAATCGCCCGTGAAGCATACAACTGTCTAAAAATAATGCCCCCACAACACCCAATGCAGCAGCTACACCCATTTTTGTCCCTCCAAAACCAACCACAGGTCGCTATTAGCACATGCCAAACCAGTCCCACCAAAATCAAATCATGCCAATTTTCTATCAAACACATTAACCCAATTCAAAAAAAATTACACTCCTAAGCACAGAGCACGGATTCAGATTTACAAAATGCCATTTGTGGGTGCATTTGAGTTAGGTGGATGATGCAGTGAAATAATGCACTCCAAGCAGTAACAAAGAGAGGAAAATTGGTGCTTGGAGGTAGCTTGATGGAGATTGATCTGACATTTCAGATGAATCAACGGCAAGAGGCATTCCATCACTGTTTAGAGTGCATGATTGTGGATCAGACCCTTCGTTGCTCAACATCAGAGCTCGAAGAACCCCAGAAACTGTGTGAATGTAAGCTGTTCGATTCTTTGCCAGAAGCCATGTTATACCCATGAGTTCACAGTCTTTGTTATGGATCTTGGTGGTCCTGTCTTGTGGCTTGCTTGAATTTGAAGACTTCTTTCTAAGCTGCGTACAACCAAAGGCTTGTTAAGTTATATTTACAGTCTTTTATTATATTGATGTAACATCCACTCCTAGAACAAAGGTCAAAGCTGCACATCAATGCTAGCTATCTATTACAGAAATAGCTCATGGGAGAAGTATCTACCAACTAATTATTTAGCTTAGAAAGGTGTGGTTTTGAAACATGGTTTTGAAAGGTGGGACATTGTGTTATGATTCATTTGTTTTCTGGGAAGCAACAACCCTGAGCAATAATATTCAGATCATCTTAAATGAAGGCCAAGTTTTTTAGATAATGAATTTAAGATTCTGAAACAATGCATGAGATTTTTATACGGGGAAAAATAGGTAAGAGACATCATTTTTTGAGCAGACTGCTAAATCAAATCAGAAGCAGGAACGATAAATCCAAATATGGCTGCAGATATTATTATATCAGCTAATGCCAATATCTATGAATTAAGCAGAAAATGTGTCAGGCAATTTGTGAATGCTTCAGAAGAATCACTGGGAGAATCAGATCTCAGTTTTACTCATCGCAGTCAATTTACTAGGTAGCCGCATGTGACGGGAAAAGAAAAATAATGAACTAAAAGTACAACCATGTCTCTACGCTTAAAACATCATTAATGAAGGGTCCGTGACAAGAACAAGAACACTAAATTCATTGCAATGTCTCTTGCATTTAAGAAATAACACTTTTCTCGTGAACAAGAACTTGTTTTACACGACATAACTGGTTTTAGTGCTAAGTGCTAGTAGCACAAATGTCTTGACACCAAGAATGTAAAAACTTCTAGTTTTTTAAGACAGTATAGGGACATCACATGTGCTTAATCCATTATAGGCACACATGATTACAAGACATTCGAATCATTTGACCAGAATTCATATCAGTAACTCTGAAATTACTGAAGTGCACACAGTACACTAATGATGTTTCTGCAAACTTTCGTGAGCTACACTGATCGAAAGGCGCGTAAAGCAGAGTGCCAATCAAACAACACTAACCAGTATCCGAAGTAAAGGAAGGCAAAAAAAGAAAAACACTTTCCCAATCATGGAGAATGAAGATGAAAGAAGAGTTAATTGATATGAAACCTTGATCAGCTTCATCATATTCAGAGATGTAAGATCTATCCATGGCACATCCGAAACAAACAATGCTAAAACAAGAACAGTGAACAAAACAAAATACGAAGGAAGTAGCTGAAAACTTACTGAATAGAGACTATGCAAGCACTTGGAGCATCCTCCTAGGCCTGGAAACTTATTCACATTGGTGCTGCTACTCAAGCAATCCCTTTCCAATCTTCTAACACTTCCATCCACCACAAGACTCCCACTTGGAGTGATCGAAAAAGACTCGGTGCAGGTCAAAGGGTGCAGCCTAATGCCGCAGTAGCAATACACAACATCACAAGTCTCATTAGGCTGAACAAGGTGGATTCCTCTAACTTTCAAGGCCTTCCCCAGGTCACTCACACATGTCTCTGAATCATCAGGCAACAAGGGCATGTCATAGGATGTGGCATGGCCTTGTGAGGCACGTTGGTGTTGCATTCCACCACCAAGGGCAGTGACTGAGTAAGCAGAATAGAGCCAAGCAGCAAGCACCGGACAGCATCTGCTACGGTGGAGATCCTTATCTGCAGCATTTTTGTTGGAGCCGCATGCACTCTTTATCCCTTCATAGTGTTCATCAGAGAGGTTAAGAGGGCACCCTTCAACATCAGCTTGTTCCGGGAATGCAGGGATTGTGCCTGTTGACGAAGAAGTTGAAGAAGGGTGTGGTATGATAGGCTGAAGTGATGCTGAAGCAGCAGCATCAGGATCAGGGAGAGCAAGGTAGCTAGGGAAGAGAGCGAGGAAGAAGAAAAGGGTCTTAAAAAATGGCGATTTTGGAGGAGGTAGTGTCAGTGTCATAGTGAGTTTAAGAGGGTCTAATCTAAGTTCTAACACACTGAACGGTGAAGAGAAAGGGGAAAGAAGGGTGTGGAATGAATGAATGTGGATGTGGTTGGTCTCTTGTTTCTCTTCTCTCACCATAAAGAAGAGAATATTGGGATGTTATGGACGTGGTGGACTCTGTTGGGTCAGAATTCACAAGCTAGGAAAGGTAAAGGGAATTAAAGGAAGCAAAAAGAATGGTGGGGTCAACCTAAGTTTGGCACTATGCTACCTCATTTAGATCTCACACCAACTTAGTCTGCAAATTTACCTCATTTACCTCTACAAACTTTCTCATAGCTTCATCATGACATCATTTGTGGGAAAAACGAGTTTGATTGAGATTTAGGTGTAGGTTGGTGTTTCATCGTTTTAGAATTTTCACTCTGGTAATTTTCTATTTTCTTGTCACTTTCCCAATCTATCAGTTTCGTTGCAAGCTTCTGTCTTCACACAAAGATACATCATAAAATTATAATTAACAGCAAACAAAACACTCATGTTTGTTGTTTTCAGATATCTTACTATGATTATATGAACATAAATATGCCGACACTGAGGCTAATACATGGCATTGTTGTGATACTAACACAGAACTTTTCCCATGGTTTAATTAGCAGTTGTTGTGATATTCTATTTCTTAATCATCTTTGTTTAAAGTCCCAAACCTAATTATGGAAAAGAATTATGTGGTGCCCTGACTAATCATCTACCCAATTTTTTGTTAGTATGTGAGAGCTGAAGCCAAATTTTGGAGTTTTACTCTGTCCATACTTGATAGCAGTGTTGTATTCTCCAAGCCTTGACAGCAACTTGTGTTTCCCTGTGACAAATTATTGGAGGGGCAAAGTTAAATAATTTTGTTTTCGGTGCTGGATTAGATGATGATGATTGATGAACTAATGAAGTATTTGTTTGGAAGTGTTTCAAAAGTGAAAAGAATCCTGAGAGATAAGGTCTTACATTATTTAGAACCAGATTTCAACATGTTTTTATCTTTTCGTTTCTACAAACTTGGCCAAACCTTATCCGTAAGGAACAAGGACAGCGCGTTGGACGCGTTTTACACTAAATTACAATTTATATGGAGCTAATTTTACAACTTAGAGTTAAACTTGAAATTTATTACTCACTTGATATCATATTTAATATCAGAGTAATTTAAAATTTATCCTAACTTTATATCAAGAGGCAGTAAAACTTATCTTAATTTTGATTGAGATTGTGATTTTTCTAATATATATGACATTGATCTTATATATATAAGATATTAGATTTAAATATGTTTTTGGTTCTTTAAGTTTCAGTGAATTTTGAAATTAGTTTAATTTAAAATTTTAATTCTAAAATTTTGAATAAATTTAGTCTTTCATCCTTTGAACTACGTGGATTTAGTTCTTTTAATCAAATTTTGTTAGATTTATTTGATGTTTCGTACGTATTTGAGTTGTTTATACTATTTGACACATTTTTGCTTTAATGTTAAGTCAAATACTAGTATGAAACGTACTTGACATGTCAAATAAATTTAACGCTTAACCAAATTTGATTAAAATGACTAAATTCACGTAATTTGAAAGATGGAAGACTAAATTGGTCTAAAATTTTTAAATGAACTAATTTCAAAGTTTATTGAAAGTTAAGGGACCAAAAACATATTTAACCCTTAAAATATTTGAAATCAATTTTAATCCAAAATCTTAAAACAATGACACCATAAATTTTTATTTTTATATAATATTAACTTTATCATTTATATCCGTCGTAAGACTTTGAGTTCCATTGAATCTATTTCTAACATTTTATAACAATTTCAAATCCACTTTCAAATTTATGGGCTCAAAATAAAAATTTACTACATGATGATTGACCTAAAAGTGATTTCAAAGAGGGGGCATCATGTCCTAAAAGTAATAGGCTTTTTTTTTTCTCTTTTTTCCTCACCGATATGTCTTGGAAGAAAATTGTGGCTACGGTAGCACATCACATCACATGGCCTCATTACCTATTTTATATTGCAAAGTTTCATTTTTAACTAAATTGTGCTCCACACTCTTGTGAATAACAAAACAAAAACACACAAAAGGTTAAAGCTGTACATTAGTTCTTTACCTAAATTTTATTTCTAATAATTAAGTTACTACCTACACTAGACATGTTGGAATATTATACACCCATAACACATAAAACTATGATGTACTTACAAAACACTTCTTTAACTAACACGTTTTTTAAATTATTCAAACAAATTGTGGATCATAAATTCATTAGTAATATGATAATGGAGCATTTTTGAAGTTAATATCATGATTTAAATTTTGCATCCTTAACCAAATTTCCCACAACATTGACTATTTTTTAAAATAACTTTATTTGTATGGGGCCATGAAGCTCAAATTGTTCCGACCCTTATAAAAATAAAATATAAAATAAAACCCATAAACCAATTTCTTCATGCACCCCTACAATGTTAAATAAAATAAAAAATCCAAAGAGATATTGTTAACATACAACTCCCTAGACATATACAGAACATAAATTATGACAGCATGTAAAAACATAGTAAAAAGAATAGTAATGAGAAAAAAAGTTTAAACAAGTTTATTATAATATTTACAAAATTGAAGATATTTTAATATTTTAAAATTAGAAATTATTCATAACATAAAAAATCTTTGTTATCTATTTTCATATTTATATACAGATATTTTTCGTTAAAACTAAGACAGATTGAAAGATTTACAGAATACCCACACACAAAAAATTCGATAAATATCTCCGTGAAAACAAGTTTATTTTCGCTCTTGTGTGTGATAAATTAAAAAATTAATTGTTATATTTAACAAAAGAACAATGTAGTGTTTTAAAAATGAATTTTAAATTTAAATGTTAAGAACTGTTTTTGCTGCTTCTACTAGGAACTGGTTTTGCAAGTAAAATAATTGTGGTTGTGTATAATTTGTAAATAAGAAAATGTTAAAATAAAATTTTAACGGACATGAAATAAAATGAAGTATACAGATGGAAAAGGTACTTTTTGCATATCTCTAACATATTTTTACATAATTTTGGTGTGATTCTCTATGTTATTTGTTTTTTTTAATAATTTTTTTCTTATATAACAATAATGTTTAATATCAACTTATTATAAAATAAAACTAAAATTACAATATTAAAAAAAACAAAAAACTTTGTGAAAATTAATACATCGAAAAGAAAAAAAAATGTAATATTTTAATTACAATAGTAAATAATAAAATAATTCACTACAATAAGAAAAAATATAATTTATTGAGAGCATTTCCGTAATTTTTAGTTTAAAATATTACATAAATTTTAACTTAATTTAACTCTAATTATTAAAAACTTAAGTTCATATCAAACATATTAAGCTATTCATCCCATTAAATCACATTCTAACTACTGAGCCTTAATTAAGTGTCTTAGGGTATAAAGTATTTCTTTTTAATATTTTTATTCCTTGTTTAGTTTTATTTATTGTTTATTTTGTTCATATTAAAATACTTCACTCTCAATTTTAAATATTTAATTGTAATTTTTATTTATTTATTATATAATATAAAAAAGTTATCTTTTTTATTTTTTTTATTTTTCATTTTTGTTTCATTCAAAATACTTAGGTTTTACTAAAATAATTTTTACTATCTATTAATAGTTTGGCTAATTTGATGTCTAGAAAGTATTGTTAGATATATTCAAGATAATTTTTATTTTATCACACTTTGATTATACATTTATGAAAGATTTCATTTTGTTGTGTGTAAAAAAGATATATATTTTTTTATTTTTTTAATATTTTTATTGTTATTTATTTATATAATTAAATAAATACATGTCTTAAAAAATAAATACTTAAATTAAGGAAAAAATTCAATAAAAATTTATTAGATTATCTATTAAAGTAAATATATTTTAAAAATAAAAAAAATGAATATTAAAAAAACATATATGAAAACAAAAACGGATAGATAGGTATTTTTTTTTTCATATTCAATTTAGAAAATAAAAATATTACTCACATCTACAAAAATTTTCATTAAATTGAAAGAGGCTTGAAAAATAGTCCCAAAGAATAATTCAATTCTCATCCGTGTGTAATCGTTCTAAATTATTTGGTGGAATATAGTATAAATATCTTTATCACAAATGATTTTTTTTTCTTGAAAAACGTATTCACACAAATTAAGAAAGCGGTCCAAAGCATAGAAGATGTGAGCCTTTTTGGGCTGAAAATGTTTTTGTTGTGATAAAATTCATTACATTGAATTTTATTTTTAAAATATAGTTTGTGGTAAACCCTTCAAAAGACAAAAATATTGTTAATAAATCTTGATTATAGAGAAACTACACTTTTGCACCCTGCAAAACATGACAATGATTTTCTTTTTTATAATAATGAATTGATTTTATCATTAAATTTCAAATAAGTAGATATTATTTAAAGTACTATATATATTTTAAAAAAAGGTAATACCATGATTTATTTTTCTCATTAATATTAAGCTACTCATTAGTACATTAAATTTTCCTGCCTTTGTAAAAAAAAAAATATCATAATATGTTTATTATAATAATGATGATAAATTATTTTAATATATTTTAAATTTTTAAAATCGATGTTTTAATATATCAGAATTTGTTTTGTTTTTACATGTTTGTGCTGACAATTTGTCATATATATTATTATTTTATCAAAAAAATAAACAAAATTGTGTAACTTTCATTGTTGATATCAGATTAGACATGATCAATTGAAAAAACAACATTAAAGAAAAGTAAAATTAAATGAAAAGGATTCTCAACAATATACAATGTAAAAAATAAGAATTAGAATTAGAATATTTGCAAGATTATGTGTAGTGCAAAACCTTAACCTTCTTCTCCAAGCCAACCCACCAAGTGTTTGACAAATTTACTCGTTTTTTTATTCCATTTCTCAGTAGCACGCTTTCTAAAGCTGCTAAGAGGACTCGTGGCAGCAAAGAAAAATGCCACACTCTCTTTCTCATTATGAAACTTTTATTTCATCAAACAGTTGGAGACTTTGTCATGTGAACCCCTTTACTGCGAATTCGGCAAAAGAGACACTTTTTTTTTCCTGTTGCCGATCCCAGTACCACTATATGAATTTTTATTTCTTTTACCATAAAAGTGTATTCATAATTTTGGGTCAGTTGTTGGAACTTTCGTGTTCCATGAAAAAAAACAAGAGATTAAGAATTTAAGAATATTTTTATAGTGGGATTTTATGGGAGATACAACATCAATAAAATATAAAATATGAGCTACCTTTTCTATATTAGATTTATAGAGAAAGTTTTTATGGAGAGATATAACATCAATAAAATTTGAGTGCAATCATATAAGATATTGTCACTACTCTCAATCCAACATTTTAAGACCATAGATTTATGAATCTTTATATTTATATAGTATTATACTTTTTTATCTATAATTAACGTAAAACTTAGACTCATATTTAAATTTTTAATTGTAATAACATAAGGATGATGCAAAAATTTTGGTGATATTTTTGTGATGTAATTTGTTTTGATTGGAAATATGAAAGGTACAAGGCATAGCGTGAATCACGATATTGTGATGTTGGGGTGAGAGCCTGAATCCAAATCACAGAAAGGAACACATAATAGTGTCACTTTTAGACAACTCAATGCCACTCTTGGTAGCAAAATTGTTTTCTTCGTTGCAGAATGAATTATTAACTTTTATTGGATTTGGAAATATTAGCATGTAGCATGAAGCTGAGTGGTGAAGTTGGAGGCAATTTTGGATTATATTTCATACTTTTGCCACATTTTAACATCGCACAAACTACTGTTGTGACAAAATTGGACCCTTTACTTTGAATTCTGTGTCTTTCCGTTGATCTCCATGCACTGTGTATTTGAGAAATATTAATTGTTATATCTAATGGTTGTCAAAATTTCAATATAATCTTAAAGATTTTAAGTCTAATTTAATACATAAATTCAGTTTAAGTTGAAGTTTGCATTAATTTAAACTTTGTAAATTGATTTTATTTACAATGTGAGATTTCAACATATTTACCTCATGTCATCGAAACATATATTTAAATTATTGAATTAGATATTAATGAGGAATTTTATAAAAGTCCGATAATAGATAAAATAATATATATAACTAATAATAAATTTTGTTAAAATAGTTTCTAATCCAATTACTTTAATACCATGTTAATAATTTGATTTTAAAACTGACTTAATTATACAAAATTATAATAATAGTTGAAATTTACACTCAGTTATATCTGTTAATTGATATTTATCTCTAATTGACATGAGATTTTTAACCTACATAAACAATAATATTTTAGATATTCTTTTTAATGTATAATGTATAGATCTTATAAGTGAGTATTAAAGAATAATGTGTATATAATTAGTTAAGGAAAAAAAAAGTAAATAATATATAATTGAGTTTTACGCCGATTATAATATTTATTATTTTTATAACTACTGGCTGTGAATTTGAAGAATACGAAATGAATTAAAGTATTAAGACGACATAAAATGTATAATGAAAGAAAAAGTTCTACAACTAAAACAAAACTAAGGAAAAAAATTATTTAAGTTACTCAATAAATTAAGAATTTATACTATTAAATACTTGAAATTATACTATTTAAATAAATTTTTAACAAGCCATAAATTACTAACCAATACCTATTTGGTTTAACATTAAAAAACTATTTACACAAACTTTTTTATGAAATTCTGGTTTAAATCAACTTATAACACTAGTTTACCATTTTAAATCAAATTTGATAAAAATATATTTCTAAAATAAAACTTAAAAAAATTAAAAAAGTTTAAATAAAATTTATCTAATTAAATAGATATGCATTTCAAATTTAATCTAATTAAATTTTTAAAAATAAATTTGTATTCACTGAACTACTATATGTGCATGGGTTATTATATATTCATTTTTGGGCAACACTCCTCTCTTTCTCTAAACCTTATTCTTGCACCTTCAATCATAGGCCGAAGCCGTTTCTATATTTTCGATTATAGGCCGAAGTTGTGTTGTAATCTTCGATCATAGACCGAAGTTGAAAACTATATATCAATAATAGGCCCATACTTGTAGGATTAGGGTTTTTATTTAGCAAGACCCTAATATATGTAAACTTTTTTTATATATCCTTATAAAAAATACATTTCTACGTGACAAAATAATTGCATCATAAGATGTAAATATAGAGATCTATTAAAGGAATACTTGTTTCACCTAGAGCATGTTTAGTTCCAAGAATTAAAAAACAATTGAAAAATGAATAGTCTCTTCTTATACTCATATAAAAAAAAAAAGAATGCTTGATAAGTTGAAGTTGTTTTATATGTACATTTTGTTTCTTTTAAAGTGATATAATTATTTATAATAAATCATAAAAAATAATAAAATAATTATTACAATAATTATTTTTGTATTATTGTAAAAAACTAACATCTGCATATCCATGTGTTTCTATTAATTTATAATAATAATAATAATAATAAATAAATAAATAAATAAATAATTTACAAAATCAGAATCTAATTAATTTTTAAATTATGATTAAAGATAATAAATTTAGTGAAAACTAAATCAAATTTTTGTTTTTTTCATGTTTCATGTGTACATGGTTGCACATATGTATGATTACTGAAAAAAAAAATTGGAAAAAAAATAATTGTTATTTAAAATTTTCACTTAAAATATTAAAATCTAGAAACAGTTGAAATGAAAATCCTATTAAAACTAAATAATATGTCTTTTTTACGGACCGGTCTTTACTTTGATGAATTATGTCAATTTAGTCTTCAATCTTGAAAAAGGTTTAAATGTGTCTTAACTAAAGACATTAACACTATGTCATGTGTCAATATGTAAATTTTTTAATTTTATTGTTATAACTTTTAATAATTTTTATTTTTGCAAAAGTTTTTGCTACCACATATCAAGTCTTTGATGTGATATTTGAAACTGTTTATGCCATGTGGCAAGATCGTGTCATGTTTCAATGTAAGTGTCATTATTTTGATTTTAATTTAGCGTTTGTATACATTTTTTTGATTCAATTTAGTCTTTATATATTGACACGTAACATGTTGTTAACATCGTTAGTAATCTTTTTTCTTTTGAATACGATGTAGTTGAGATTAAAAAATTTGGACGCAATTGAAACGTTTCTAAAGACAATGACCAAATTGACACACTTATACCAAAGTGTGACCAATTTCAGTGATTAAGCCTATATATGTATATATCGCTACAATAAAATGTTTCGTTAACAACAAATTTTATGACTAAAAGTTGTTAGTCGCTATAATGACTAATTTAGATACTAATTTATAAAATAAAAAAACTATTGATCACTAAAATATTCACTATTAAGAATAAAAAATTTTAATCGATCGCTAAATTAGTCAGTAGTTAATTACAAAATAATTTATAAAGAAATTTTTTTAGTGGGAAAAACCTTGGTAACTAATGTTTATTGACCAATTTCCTTTCGTAGGTAAAACTTTGGTAGCTAAATATTATAAACCAATTATAATTTTTTGTTATAGTAGTGACTATTTTAGTAATTATAAATTTTCTATTTAGTAAATTTGTATCTAAATTGATCATTATAACTTTTAGTTACTAAAATTGGTTGTTAATGATATATTTTCTTATAGTAGACATGTGCTACAAGAAAACTTCAAATAGTAACCAATTTTAGTAACCAATAACTATTAGTAACTATATTTTGTAAATTAGAAAATCAATTTATAAAATTAAAATTATTGATTACTAAAATAGTCATAGAAATAAAAAAATATAATGTCGCTAAATTATTCTTTATTAAAATTAACTATTATGATTTTGGTTATCAAAGGAGATTGATTACTAAAATTAGCTATCTAGGTATTAACTACCTAAACGAATTTGTTTATAAATTAGTCTTTAATCAATTAGTGACTAATTATAAATTTTTTATTTATAAGTAATTAATAATTTTTAATTTTGTAAATTAATATCTAAATTTGTCATTATAATGACTAACTATTTTTTGTTTTTAAAATATGTTTTTAATTGAGATTTTGTTATATATATATATATATATATATATATATATATATATATATATATATAAATAAAAGTATGTAAACTAGTACGCGAGAAGGGAAGAAAAATAAAATAAAAGAAAGACATATTATTTAGCTTTAATTAGGATTTTCATTTCAACAGTTTCTAAATTTTAATATTTTAATCTTATAATCTTGTTTACAATTTCTGAAGAGTAAATTTTATCAATCTAATAATTCCATTAGTTATGACATCTTGTTTTTTGTAATTTGTTGATTTGGTAAGTAAAATGAACAATTGAATGTATTATGTGAAAGATAATAATGACCACTCAAAATAACAATAATGATCCTCTTGAAAATAAATATTTGAAGGTCAAATAGTAATGCTTTATCTTTTCTTCTGATATTTAAATCAACTAAACATCATTTTAAAGGTAAATAATAATCTGTCTTTTATTTGAAAAAGTAATAAGTATAATATATCTATAGTTAATGCTTAAATGCATGAAGTCACCTTCTACAAGGTGACATAAACCATTTATTCATCTCTTTATGAGTGTTAACTCCATTGAAGAATCTTCCAGGTCATCCATGACACTGCTCTTTATCGAAACCTTTAAAGACTCTCGACCCCACTTCACTAAATAGACAAACAAAAGAAAAAAAAAAATACAGTATTTATGTTCCTATGCTGCACCCTCCACCATAACGCAACTTGCACCCTCATTCTTGGTCACTGATTCACCCATGGACTGCACAAATCACACATTTCAACCATGACAGTTACATAGTAATTTCAAAATGTTCAATGATTATGGCAGCTGTCGCAAAACACAGAAGATGACTGTTTTTTTTATCACTGTCGACTCCTCAAACGTGTCATCCATTGCATGCCTCTGGTTTTGAGATGGTCCATGCATGAATTCACGGCTTTATTATTAACTCAGAAAGTTACAAAACAGAGGTGCCTGATTTTTACCTTAGCTTTTCATTTCAATGTAAAAAAATTCCTATATAAACCCTACAAGTTCAGAGCAATATCACCAACTCTCTCTAGCTTCTACCATAAGCTCTTTCTTTGTTCCATTATTTGTTTCTGAGTTTTCTTGTTTTTCATTTCCATGGCTGCCTCTGTTGACCCTCTTGTCATGGGTCGGGTCATAGGTGAAGTGGTGGATATGTTCGTTCCGGTAGTGAACATGTCTGTGTATTACGCCACAAAACATGTTACAAACGGATGCGACATTAAGCCATCCCTTGCAGTGAACCCACCCAAGCTCACTCTCACCGGAAAGAAAGAAAGCCTTTACACTCTGGTAAGAACCCTAAGATCGAACCAACCCCAATTTTTTTTTTCTCTGAAACGCATTTTTTGTTGATAGATCTCACATGCAAGGGGTTTTTCATTTTGCATGTAGATTATGACAGATCCTGATGCACCAAGCCCCAGTGAACCGAGCATGAGGGAATGGGTCCACTGGTGTGTGAATTTCTTTTCATTGTTTTCTTTGTTCTGAGATTTTATAAACTTTTTCTGAATGTGTAATTAAGCTGATTAACTTTATGTTGTAATTTTCAGGATTGTGGTGGACATACCTGGCGGGACAAATCCCTTTCGTGGTATACAAGAAATTTTCTGAGATCTACATTTTCGTTTTTTTGCATGCACCAGCTGGTTCAGTTCTATTTGTTCTACAGAAAATAAATTTACTTTTGATCTGAAAAGTTTAATTATCTTGCATGCAAGAGCAATGGGTTCAGTTTTATTTTTTTCTTTTTTCTGAAAAAAAAAAATATATTGATGTCGATCTTCTCCTTTCTCATTACTTTATCACAAAACATTTTGATTTGTGCATATAAAACATTTTGATTTATGTTGCATGCACGAGGGAGTAGATTTTTTTTTTTCTTTTAAGAAAAAGAGTAGATTTCTTTTCTTTTAAGAAAAATAAACTTCGTGTTACTCGTGCTTGAATAACGCAAATAGGTGTCACTCGATTTCTGAACATGTTTGTTTTCTGGACAGATCGATCTCATACCATTTTTGTTTATTGGTCATAAAAATCTTAGACTCGGTCCTGTCAAAAATTACCATGCCTGTACTTAGTTAGGCTCTTGCATGTCTCAGATTTTAACCTTTTTTTTTTCTGAAAAAAAAAATCACAGAATTTTAGTTCATCAAATAGTTTTTCTACACCTGTACCACAATTTTTCTACATCAAACGGTTTTTTGACATGTCTGCTGTGGGCATGAATCACTCTAAATAAGATCTAAATTCTGAAATACGAGTTAATCTTAAGAATTAAATTTAAACTTTTCAATTGATGAAATGTTTTTTTTTTTTCTGATCATTCATTTATCCTTTTATCAAGACAGATTTAATTAACAGGTGTTGAATAGGGAATCTTGTGTTACGAGATCTTCACACGTGTCCTTGCATGCCACCAAAATGCACTGTTTTTGTTTCAGAAATTCATCTCAATGTGCCAAACAAAAAGCAATTCATCTTCTCCAAAGAAAAAAACAAATTCTGAAATCTCTTGATTAGTCACCTTATTCTCCTCCCTTAGAACATGCAATTAACATTGTTTTGAAACAGACAACTATATATGATTGTGTTACATGCAAAAGAAAGTAACAATAATTGAGGTAATCGTGTTGCGTGCAGGAAAAGAAATCTTAGCCTATACCGGTCCAAAGCCACCGGTGGGGATTCATCGTTACATCTTTGTTCTGTTTGAACAGAAAGGACCGATGGGTCCGGTGGAGGAACCAGAAAGCCGAGGGAACTTCAGCACTCGGAACTTTGCTAAGGACTTGGATTTGGGTCTCCCTGTGGCCACAACCTATTTCAATGCTCAGAAGGAACCTGCTTCTAGGAGGCGTACTTAGATATGAACCCTATCTGAATAAGAACCCTATCTGAAATTTCTGAGTATGTGTTGTTACAGGGTTGGCTAGGGTTTTCGTTGGTGGTGCTAGGGTTTTTGCCGGTGGTGCATTTCGTTTTACTATCTTTGCAAACTGTTTTTTTCTATCTATGTCTCTGGTTTCGTGAAATATTGTTGGTGTGTATCTCTTTTGCTTTATATGATAAAATAAAATTGTTAGTGTTCTAATTATATTTATGTTTGTATTGTTGTGCAATTTATCATACTACAACTCTAATCTTATTATTAAACTCTATGACAAAATAAAAACAAGTAAATAAAAAAAATATAAACATATCAATAATATAAGTATATGAAGGATATTATATATTGCGATGTACTCCTATTTATTTCATATGTATATATAAATTTCATGTGTATATATATATATATATGAAGAAGAACAAATTGAAATTTTCTAGTACCTCTAATTTATCAACTTATTATATTATTTTAGAGATAAAATTAAAGGGATTAAGTACTATAATTTTTTTGGGAGATATTAATCAATTTATAATTTATTTTTTTATATCGTTATATTTTTATTCATATAAAATTTTATAATAATTTATATTTGGTTGTGAAAATAATTATTTTATTTTCATATTAACCCCACTTGAATTGAATGATCTCACAAAAATATTTATAAATAAAATATAACATTTTATAAGTCATTAGAAAATGTATAACAAGACATATTTTATCATAGGGTATTTAGCACATAATTAAATGCATAATGGTGATGATAATTAATGTTGAAAAAGGTAGAACAATGCTTTGGAACTGCTCAAGTTTAATGACTCACGAAGTTGTATTCCCTTTGACCAATTAATATCCTCTTTTCACTCGTTTCCACACTCCCGTCATTATGCACATTTAGATATAAATACTAAGATAATTAATGGGCTTGGTTCAGTTTAAAGGATTAAGTTTTATAATGATTTTATTTATAAAAGGTTTAATTAAGTTTTAAGTCTTTATGGATTGAATTTAGAAACTTTTTAATTAAATCTCTTTAAATTCTTATATTCTATTGAGTCTTTCAAAATTTTAATTTCAAGACTTTTTAATCGAATTCTACATTTAGATATTTCTGTTAAGGTTTAAATATTATTTGGGTTAAATATGTTTTTGATTTCGGTCGCAGTGAATTTTGGAATTAGTCTTTCTTTATAACTTTATACCAATTTAGTTATTTATCATTAGAAATGCGTGAATTTAGTCTTTTTTACCAAATTTTGTTAAGTTTATTTGACATTTTAAACATATTTTATGATAATATTTGAGTTAACATTGAAGCGAAAATGTGTCAAATGGTGTAAATAATTCAAATACTATCATGAAATATGCTTGAAACGTCAGATAAACTTAACAAAATTTGGTTAAAATGACTAAATTCACACTTTTTTAAAGATGAAAGACTAAATTGGTCAAAATTTGTGAAAAGGGACTAATTCCAAATTTCACTAAAACTTGAGGGACCAAAACCATATTTAACCCATATTGCATCCAAACCCAACTCCTCGATTTTAGTATTAGAGAAATTTACCCTAAGTCCTAACGATAGTTCAAAACTTCTTAAAATAACTTTTACGACCCATACATTTTAGACTTTTGCGTCACACATGAAAATAGTATTGTCTGCAAACTCTAGTAGTCCCACATTGGTATCGTTAGATCCCACTTTTATTCCACAATATAGGTTTTTCTTATTGGCTTGTTTAAATAACCCTGCTAAGTCCTCGGCTACTAGAAGGAATAAGAAAGATGCCATAAGACTCTCGTGCCTGAGCCCCCTTGTAGGAATAAACTCCTTAATAAGGCTCCATTAACCAATATTGACACAAATGATGATTCCAAACACTCTCTAACCCACTTGAGCCACCTATCACAAAATCCTAGTCTAGTCATAGGTAATATAAGTAATCCTAGCTTAAGTTACTGAGTCATAAGTTTTTTGGTAATCAACCTAAATTATTGTCAAACTTTTTTTTTTAGCCTGCATTCTTCCACAATCTCGTTAGCTACAAAAATAGTATCCATGAGTGATCTTCCTTTAATCAACATTGATTGAGAGCATACTATGATCTTTAAAAATTATTTTATAATATAATAATACCTTCATACATATTTCATCCAAATTTTACATCATAAAATTCTAAATAATTAAATACTAATAAAGGCCCAATATTTGAAGCAACATTTGAATTTAGAACAAAACTTGAATTTATTTATAATATAAAATTTCCAGGTGATCCATGTATCTATGACACTGCTCCTTATCAAACCCTTTAAAGAGCCTCGACCCCACTTCACTCTACACAAACAAAATAAAAAATAAAAAAAGGGCGAATTCATGTTCCCATGCTGCACCATCCACCATAACGCAACGTGCGGCCTCATTCTTCGTCACTGATTCACCCATGGACTGCACAAATCACACATTTCAACCACGACAGAACAATGATTATGCTAGCTGTCGAAAAACACAAAAGATGCTGTTTTTCATCACTGTGGACTCATCAAACGTGTCACCCATTGCATGCCTCTGGTTTTGAGATGGTCCCATGCATGAATTCACGGCTTTATTATTAACTCAGAAGGTTACAAAATTAAGGCACCTGAATTTTACCTTAGCTTTTCATTTGAATGTAAAAAGATTCCTATATAAACCCTACAGGTTCAGAGCAATATCACCAACTCTCTCTAGCTTATAGCATAAGCTCTTTCTTTGTTCCATTTGTTTCTGAGTTTTCTTGTTTTTCATTTTCATGGCTGCCTCTGTTGACCCACTTGTAGTGGGTCGGGTAATAGGTGAAGTGGTCGATATGTTCGTTCCGTCAGTGAACATGTCTGTGTATTACGGAACCAAACATGTTACAAACGGATGCGACATTAAGCCATCCCTTGCAGTGAACCCACCCAAGCTCACTCTCACCGGAAAGAAAGAAAGCCTTTACACTCTGGTAAGAACCCTAAGATCAAATCAACCCCAATTTTTTTTTTCTCTGAAACCCATTTTCTGTTGATAGATCTCACATGCAAGGGGTTTTTCATTTTGCATGTAGATTATGACAGATCCTGATGCACCAAGCCCCAGTGAACCAAGCCTGCGAGAATGGGTCCACTGGTGTGTGAATTTCTTTTCATTATTTTCTTGGTTCTTAGATTTTATAAACTTTTTCTGAACGTGTACTTACAATGGTGAATTTCCTGTTGTAATTTTCAGGATTGTGGTGGACATACCTGGCGGCACAAATCCCTTTCGTGGTATACGAGAAATTTTCTGAGATCTACATTTTCGTTTTTTTGCATGCACCAGCTGGTTCCGTTCTATTTGTTCTACAGAATATAAATTTATCTTTTGATCTGAAAAGTTTAATTATCTTGCATGCAAGAGTAATGGGTTCAGTTTTTTTTTTCCAAGAAAATAATTTTATATTTTGATGTTGATCTTCTTGTTCTTTTTACTTTATCTTAAAACAGTTCGATTATGTTGATTATGTTGCATGCACGAGGTGATTCTTTTGTTTTTCTTTTAAAAAAATAAACTTCGTGTTACTCGTGCTTGAATTAACACAAATAGTGCTTGAATTAACACAAATAGGTGTAGTTCGATTTCTGAACATTTTTGTTTTCTGGACAGATCGATCTGATACCATTTTTGTTTATTGGTCACAAAAATCCTAGACTCGGTCCTGTCAAAAATTAACATGTCTCTACTTATTTAGGCTCTCGCATGTCTCAGATTTTTTTTCTCTGAAAAAAAACACCACAGAATTTCATTTCATCGAATGGTTTCTCTACACCTGTACCACAATTTGGATTCAGCGTCCTTCTTCCTCCACATGTCCTGCATGTGTCTGCTGTGAGCATGAGTCACACTAAATAAATAAGATCTAAATTCTGAAATACGAGTTAATTTTAAGAATTAAATTAAAATTTTTCAATTAATGATTTTTTTTTCTGATCATTGATTTATCCTTTTATCAAGGCATGCAGAGATTTAGTTAACAGGTGTTAAATAGGGAATCTTGTGTTACGAGGTGTTCACACGTGCCTTTGCATGCCACCAAAATGCACTGTTTTAGTTTCAGAAATTCATCTCAATGTGTCAAAGAAAAAAACAAATTCTGAAATGTGTTGATTAGTCACGTGATTCTCCTCCCTTAGAACATGCAATTAACATTGTTTTGAAACAGACAACTATATATGATTGTGTTACATGCAAAAGAAAGTAATAATAATTGAGTAATCGTGTTGCGTGCAGGGAAAGAAATCTTAGCCTATACCGGTCCAAAGCCACCGGTGGGGATTCATCGCTACATCTTTGTGCTGTTTGAACAGAAAGGACCGATGGGTCCGGTGGAGGAACCAGAAAGCCGAGGGAACTTCAGCACTCGGAACTTTGCTAAGGACTTGGATTTGGGTCTCCCTGTGGCCACAACCTATTTCAATGCTCAGAAGGAACCTGCTTCTAGGAGGCGCACTTAGACATGAACCCTATCTGAATAAGAACCCTATCTGAAATCTCTGAGTATGTGTTGTTACTTAGTTGGTTGGTGCATTTCATTTCTACTATCTTAATGTTGGTGTGTACCTCTTTTTGTTTTATATAATAAACTAAAATTATCCGTTTTCTGATTAGATTTATATCTCTATTGTTGAGCAATTTATCCAACTATCATTTTAGTTTAACCGTCACTTTAATAATTGTATTATTAATAAAGAGAAAAAAATTAATAACAATTAATTTTAATAATAAAAAATTGTTTGTCTAACAATTAATGATTGTTTACTAAAAATGTCATTATTATAAATAAAATTATAATTAATTATTAAATTAATTATTAAATTAATTATTAATTAATTAGAGATTAATTTAGAAATCAATTCTTTTGATATTAAAAACTTTGATAGCAAATGTTTAATGGCCAATTTTATTTTATACTTAAAATCTTAGTAGTTAAATCTTAAAAATTAATTATAATTTTTCATTTACAATAATAATTATTTTAGTATTTAATATTTTTTATTTATAAATTGATATATAAATTGGTCATAATAATTATTAATAATTTTTGGTTATTAAAATTAGTTATTAATAAGATTTTTTTTTATAAATATATGAAGGTTATTATGTATTGTGACGTACTCGTATTGAATTTCATATGTATATGTAAAGAAGAACAAATTGAAAATTATTGAATTTTATACGTATATATAAAGAAGAACAAATTGAAAATTTCTCGTACCTCTAATTTACTCAACTTATTAGATTATTTTGGAAATACAATTTAAAGGGAGAAGTAGTATAATTTTTTTGGGAGATATTAATCAATGTATTTTTTTATATTGTTATATTTTTATTCACATAGACTTTTTATACTTATTTATATTTGTTTGTGAATTTCTATGTACCTTTAGTTATAAATACTCAAACACTAAGATAATTAATGGGCTTGGGCTAGTTTAAATGATTAAGACTTTTGATAAATTTATTTATAATATAACATATTCTTAGTAAAATATCATAGATAGTAATTGAACACAATAATTTTTATATGGTCCTAACTATAATTTATGTTGATGATCTATTACAAACTGTTGTAAATTTATTTGCTTTTGTAATAATTATTTTAAAAGATAAATTAACAATAGTTTGTAATTAAATTGTCGTATTATTAGTTTGAGTGCAAAAAAATGATAATAAAGGGACCCACACACACGTATTTGTACATAGATATAGATTTATAGGATTATATATTCGAATAAAACATCCATAATGTTAAAAATGGAGAAAAATTTATACACATAGTTATGCATAATATAAAAATATAACACTATTTTAAAAATAAGAATTTTAGGACTTTCTTCTACTACTAAATAATAATTTTTTTTATTATAGCTTCTAGTGTCAACACCACATAAATAACAAAAATAAGAAACAAGAAATAGAATATAAATAACATAAATGTAAGGAAAACGTTCATTAAAAATTCGAATAATTTGTGTCAACATAAGATATAACCTAAGAATAAATATAAAATTCGACTACTCCTTAAATATCTATCTTAAGATAGGATTAAAATTGGAATTAGTTTTTCAACTTTTAGTGAAAATTATAATTAGTTTTTTAGAAAATTTTAAATTAATTTAGTCCTCTATTTTTAGAAATATATAAATTTAATTTTTCAAACTAATTTTTTTTAAGTTGATTTGACGTTTTAAACATATTTCTTAGTTAACATTGAAATGAAAGTGAAAGATATGTCAAACAGTGTAAACAAAATAATTTTTAAACGTAAATTAAATTTAATAAAATTTAATTCAAAGGATTAAATACACATATTTATATTTATAAAAAAAATAATAACGTTAGAAAGAGAAAAGAATATACATCATTTTTTGAAGTATAAAATGATAGATATTCATTATTGATTACCACTTGAAGAAACACTTTATATTAAGAACTTAAACTAAAAGTGCCAAACTTTGAAGACATTTGAAATATTAAAAAAAAGAAAAGTTGAATTTCCATTTATCTCGTGTATTTGATATATGAAGAGTGAACCTTTATTTATAGGCAGAAAAAACATACATTTTTTTTTTAAGAAGCAAAACAACCTAATGCAAGTACAAGAAAAATAAATGAGTAACTTCATGTATTTTTTTCACTTTATTTTTAGACATTTACATAACCTTCTAGAATATTCTTCACCTCCCTTTTAAAATATCTACATTTTACAAATCATATCATAAGCCATATTTTCTTTATCAAACACACTCACATACTTGAATATTAATAAACATTCACTATTAAATAAGTGATACAATAAGTGATACGAAATTCCATTAACTTTTTACCACTTTAACACTTTTATCTATATGATTTAAATTATAAATGAAACTTGAAAATCTCATTTTAAAACTTTTATAACTCAATATTTGCACTATATTACCAAGATATAATTATTTTTACAGTAATTACTTTTTACACAATTAAACCATTAATTTAATTACACAATTTTTAAATATTAATCCATCAATACTCTACAATACTTTTTCAAACATAACCATATTAATGTTAAACAATGAAACAAAATTGTGCAATATACCATTTGAACATATAAATTAATTAACTTAAATATCATATTGAATGATGGAAATATTATTTAAATGAAATTTATTCACTTCGAAAACCTATAATACAAACGTTATTCTTTTTTTGTCAAGATATCACTCAAATTAGGAGATGTCTCTTGATAATTTTCTTTTTAAATAGTTTAAACATAATTCTCCTAAATTTACTAATTTTTTCTTCGGTGAACAAGAATCTGCAACTTTAAGTGAGTAACTAATAAAACTCACATTTAAGGAATATAAATCTCACTAGTTATATATCATCAATAACAGAGCTTTTAAATTCACTAAATTTTATATATTTAACCTCTTAAATTTATATACACTTATAACAAAATTCACACTCTCAAAATATATATTTTTAAAATCCACCTCTGATTATCATAATACCTTTTAACAAAGTAATCTGTCATCATTTACTTTGTCCATACATCAAAACTAAAAGTATTTTATATTATGTTCTAAAATGCACCATTTTCTTACCCAAACCAAAATTATTTTGAAATTCTAAACTAATTTTCAATCTACTCTATCATCAAGTCTAAAAGATATACGAACAATAATATATATATATATATATATATATATATATATATATATATATATATATATATATATATATATATATATATATATATATATATATATATATA
>Ga0214542_1002703_pt1 | contig 36499 bp, 11 predicted proteins | sample CNSS1metaG_FD_160096 | JGI IMG/M metagenome (GOLD analysis project Ga0214542, IMG submission 160096) | Root nodule microbial communities from cowpea collected in UCLA plant growth center, Los Angeles, California, USA - CNSS1 | ecosystem: Host-associated > Plants > Roots > Nodule | place: USA...
AAACCAATTCCTCTGTATCCTCTGCACTCTTGCATATGAATGTGATTCGGATTCTATTCTCACATTAGGATCCCTATTGTTCGTTATCAATCTTCGAATACCCTGTATTCCTAGTTGGTTTTATCACCCCACCTCCCAACAGGTCCTCATTTTAGAAAACAAAAAAACGATAATAAGGGGAATCCTTATCAAGAAGTTTTGAGTTTAATAATGGTATGTTTTATTCCAAAGTTTTCCCGTGGTAATTCATTTGTTTACCGAGATGAATTATCAACTGTGTAGCTACATTATGCGGTTATTACATCTAAGTGCTATGCAGTAACTATATGAGGTAAACACAACCAAGTCAACATAAACATTGATAAAATTTGCGCATAATATTAAGAAACATGTTTTTAAACAGATAAAACAGCATGATTCTTCCTTTAAGACTGTGTAAACGCACCAGGGTAAATATTGTATGGCTCCTGCTGCTGAGTAAGTTAAAGTTTGTGGACCCAACATGTCTGTGTTCTGTTATCAAATCGAAATTTTGTCAAGAATAGAGAAAGGGACACGCTAAATAACAAAACAGCAGGGCATTAGTGGAATTGTAGAAGAACCCAATTCTTATGATAATCCAAATGACCAGTAAACAGTTTTATTTAGTTTTTATTATAAACACTAACTAATTTTTTAGAAGACTATATTTGTCAAATAATGCAGCTAGTATTTTAATGAAGTACAAAACGCAAGAGAAGAAAACTTAACAGTCCACGTTAGTATACTTGAACAGAGTAAACTAAAATAATCCACATGCAAACAAACCTAGCAGGAATTTATACCTTCTCCAGCTGCAATAAGAGACAGTGCATGAGCAGGCGAGAGTACAACCTCTTCCTTTATTCCCTCAACATAGGTGCCCTACATATTATTCAATGTACAAATGATACTGGCCTCCTTCGAAATACTTCTGTTTATAGAACTTTGAATAAGCATTTCAACAACTATACGTCTGACTTTGTTAATATGCTGATGGCTTCAATTGTATTATACATTCTATTTAAAGAAATAACAAGAAAGAGGGTTTATGAAACAAAATAAAGGAGTCGTACACATTTGAGAAGTGTTTGGAACAGTGTCTGACAACAATTTAGTTAGTTATTATATAAAACATAAAAATAACATTTTGCCTCTAGATTCACATTTTATCTTTCACTAGGTTCGACAACAAAATATTCATTTCTCAAAAAATCATCTCACTAATGTTTAACACAGTAAAATCCAAGAATTGTTAATAATCATTCATTAAAGAAGATGGACTAAATCACCAGTTAAAAACCAAAATTTGCTTTTATGCATCAAAATGTCACTTGGTTCAATTGACCGGGAAATGTACTGACCAACGGACATCCCATGAAACACTATCAAGATATATCAACAACTTGAGCATGATAAATATTCACTCACCAGTTTCAAGGAGTATTGTAAAGTCTAATTATTTGTAGAATATTTCTCAATCATTGTAATTAGCATTAATTTTCCCAAATTCCTTCTTACTATTATCACGTAAAGATTTGTAGCCAAAAATCTCTGCTATAGTTTATTTTTTATGTCGATATATATGTTGTATGTACTTCTAAATAAAAAATAATATACAATTTCAGTTCTCTTTTCAAGTATGAATAAGTCATATAAATTCAGAAAAGAGAACCTTCACTCATAATTTAGCGGTATAGATATAAATATAGGAAGAAAGATAAGAAAAGCTATTATCAGTACCTGAGTATCCTCTCTGATTCGTAAGTTCTGTCCTGCTGGATTTAATAAGTCATTAACCACCTAAATAAAAGAGAAGCCTTGAAATTTCCATTCATTAAATTTCTTTTCAGGGAAAGTCACGAGGGAAATAGGGAGACAAAATCCACATGAGCACGGTATCACAAGGTACGAACTAGATAGCAAGAAAGCCTACCTCATTGTAGATCTCCAAGTACGAAACTCGAAGGAGAAACTCACGGTTTGGAGTCTGGTACACACAGAAAAATCAGACTATGTAATTTCTATAATAAAGGGTGCAATTAAGAGAGTAGTATTTGACAACCTCTTGGATAATGCTAAAAGCATCCTTAACGGCAAGGGGTATAATTCCAGGAGATCTTTGATCACCCTGCAAATATGAACTTATGAGCAAGAGGTATGATAGGAACTAAGGAGCATATAGTGTCACATCAACTAATACAAATTCATATAAGAACTTAACACCTTCAGCAATTGTCACAATAACAGATATTATTAATTATTTTTTATCAGATTATGTAGCATGACAGATTATTAAGTAGAATAGAAGGTACGTAAAAGCTAAACAATGGTCGAAGTTACAAAAACTTCTTCAAGGCTTGCAGCCTTAGATTGTTCAATATATGTAATAATATAATGCCAGCCAAATTATGTCAAAAGACCATCTTTACAAAGATCAAGGCTTGGTAAGTAACAGCTTTGAACAAAATGATTTTGAGCTTGTTCAAGCAATAAAGAATTTGATTGAGTAAAATATGACAGTAGTTAGCTCACCAACCAACCTACTTCAGATCAGTGCTACTGTATACTTCAAATATACCAGTTAACATGCTAACACCCAAGACAAATAATAATACTTTTATGCATCTATCAGAAGCAACAATTTAAATTTTTACTATTCCAAAATTAACATGTTACCTTCTATGGGATAGTAAGATTTTCAGTACTTGTTATGCTCACTAACCTAAAATTAACAGATTCAAGACAAGAAGGAACAAATTAGAGAGTATAACAAATACTGAAAATTTTAGTTTCCCATAAGACATAGAACACATATGACTGGAAATAAGATAAAAAAATAGAGCTAGCATTGAAAGCAGTTGCCCATTACTAAGAGTCCAGAATCAGCCTTGACAACACATGGCTACCAGAATTTTCAAATAAAACCAGGAGTAGAATAGACAATATCTGGAAAGATAAAGTTATGGAGTCTTTGAAGTTTTAGCAAGTTTGAACGGTTTTAAATAAACTGAATCTTAATGATAAAAAAAAGAAGTGGATTTTTAACTTAATTCAATTCCACAAAACCAGCTTGTAGGGTGAGGTTTGCACTCACTTAAATATTTAATTAAACTAGTTTTATTTTATTTCTAGTCAACGTGAAATCTCCAACACACCCCTCACGTAGACGTGCATTTCAAGCGTGGTACTAAATATTTGTGATTGGTCTGATAGTGGCTTGATAGTTCTAACAAACAACAAATCTCACTAGAATAGATTTTAAATGACTCTGATAATATCTTAAGAAGTGCATTTTAAATCTAACTCAACCCTATAAAACCGAATTATAAAGTGAGGTTTTCCCCCACTTAAATATTATAAATTAGTCTTATTTCTGGTCAATATGAAATTTCCATCAAAACTCAATGTCCAAGTCTAGAAAAACCATGAAACCCAACAAAGACAAACAACCTCACGCTACCAGCCCACCAATAGTATATCAGAATAAAAAATGGCAAGTATCACAACGGTCAGCAATTGCTCCTTTGTGAATTAAGTATGGTTTAACGTTTGATAACCTTATGTAGCATGACATGGGAAGACAAAAAAAAAATATGTAAATTTATCATAAACAAGAAAAAGATAAAGGTAGAAGATAAGTGTTGTCTCACATGCATTGTGTGAGTCTTTCCACTGCTTGTTACCCCATATGCAAATACCGTACCTGCATGAAAACCATAGGAGTTCATACGTTAATTATTCAATATGCCTGGTATACAAGCAAAAAATAATCTGGAAGTTACACAGCCAAATATTTCTCTGTGCAAACTGATTGCTATGATGCCAATCACAAACCTCTAGGGATTATATCATGATCTGGCTGACAGCCTAACCAAACATTTGCAACATTGTTTTATGTTATAAGAGTGACCAAAAAAGCCAAATGATATGACATCTATACAAAAGGATCAAAATTGTACGGATGGTTTTGTTCCGCCAGAATTTTTCTAAGAGGTATTTGATCACTGATACAGAATTATCTGATTTTGTCATGCTCAATAAGTGAAATATGGACATCTTTGAGTAAAATGTATTGCTCTTACATCTTTCGATGCAACTCAACTAAAGTGAAAATAACAATTGTAATTTTAAGTGGGCATCAGTTTATAGCCAAGAGCTAATCAGCCAAGTCCAAATAGACTAAATTTAATACAAATACCTAATTAGTTGTCATTGATCAAGATTTTTCAGTAATATTTCAAATCTAATACATCCAAAATGTGTGATCTGAATTATATTAAGGAATTGGGTTGACTTGATTAAAGCAAAAACAGATTTTGTTTTTTGACCATGCTGAATAGGTAGTAAGTAGTAAATTCAGTCCGTTAGTTACCATTGATGCCCTCCATAGCACCACTAACGACATGCTGAGCAGCAACATCATAGACTTGACGAGTTGTGGTTGTGGGACCAAAGACACGATCTAGAGACAAATAAAAATAACAGATCAATACATAGCATCAGCAAATGGGAGATAGGGGGACTATTTATTGAGCATGAAATGTACATTACATGATGATTGATTGGATTTGAGATAAATATACAATTTCATGACATTGAAATCTTTCTATCTCAAATAGGATCGTGAAATCTTTGTGAATATTATTACTTTACCTGTCATGAACACTGGGAAAACTATTGATATGATAAAGATCTTGTAGTTTCACAGATGTTTTGGATTTTGTTAGGTAGAACCCATGGATAACATTAATCCATGTACTACAGCTCTATTGTTATTGACCACTGTTTTTGTTGTTCTCTTCAAAATTAATATAACAAATAATAGGTTGGCCAGAATTAATGTAGAGGATTATATTCTGAACTCTGTTGATCATTAGATTGGATCCAACTGCCAAATCCTCAAGTGGCCTTTTCTCAGTACAGCCTCCTACGTTAAGACATTCTCAATCGTTTTTTCTTTGGGACCCCATGATCCAAAATATAACTGAAATTGAGATACCTTCAAAGACACACTTTTTCTCCCATGATTATGCTTTCAGCCTAGTTTTTGTCTAGCATCTGTCGTCAATAAAACTCCAGTGTGGTTTATTTGAAGAGTGGGTGGTCTATGTAGGACGTGCTAAAATGCTTTTAACATTCAAGGGTGCTAGTGTCCAGGAAGTTCCATCCTTTATCATAATCCTAGGCAATAGTCTCCATTAATTAAGTCTACCAAGAGTCTGCATATATGGATGATATGCAGAAACTATGTACTACATTCTCTTGAATAAGAATAAGACAGTATTCCAATTCCTAAATTCTCAGCAGATTGTTTTCTTTCTTTTCCCGCCCTTTAAATTCGACAGGAACTACTCGGAGGAAGAAGCTTCATGGATATTCTTTTATCTGACTGTCAGAAAAAAAAAAAAAAGGATCATTTGGTCAGCAGGGAAATCTGTTGCAGGCCATTTATTTAAGGAAAGAGATTCTAAAAAATTGATGCCCAACAGTAGTGCTTCAATTAGTAGCTATAATGTCTCCCTTGTGACTTTCTCCTTATGGCACCCAAAAGGGCAAGGATGGTTTACATTAAAAGGCTGAGAAATGCTATATCAAATTGCCAATCCAGAAAACATCACCAAATTCGTTCTTGGAAATTCATTCTGAATACTTCTCATTTTGTTTGGATCACTATCTCCCCAAAAGGTATGTAACACAAATCCGTTTAATTTGGGAGTGTGTGTGGAACATGATATTTTTCAAAAGTTTGTCCAACTTCAAACCCCTTAGCTATCCGAAAACTTGGAGCATTTTCTGAGGAGTAATTTCAGAGGCTTTAAGGTTAGCAAGGAGGGAAATGTTACTAGGCTTGCAGATAAGTCACTTTGGTTAGAAAGTTAGCTAAGATTATAAAAGAATATATCTTTCCTAAGTTATGCTTTACGACTCTTTTTTTATTAGTTCTGTCATGAGAAAATTTTAAGAAAAGTTTCCTTAAAAGAATAATAGCGACAGACCATCTTACTATTTCGTAGCTATCATCGTCATGAGATAGTATTCTCAAAATCAAACACCACGTCAATATGCCTATGAATGCAAAATAATATTCAGTTCCCCCTGGATGCCAAATGAACAAATATGTAAAATACCCAAAAATCCCTATCCATAAATGCCAGTTTTGCATATTATACCGTATGCATATGCTATGGAAGGGTTATACTCATTTCGCACTATAGTGTCTCCATCTGCATACCAAGCAATTTCCTCTCCTTGACGAATTTCCCTTGGACTGTCCCAGACACAGACCTCAATCAAGTTAACAGACATCCAAAGAACAAGAACACAGCCAAACAATGACACACGACTTGAAAAAGCTCACACTTACTTCAGAGGCCGAAATCGAACCGTCACAGTGACATTTTCTTTCATTCTCTGTGCCTCCAAAGGAGGTGTTGCAGCTGCAGTCTCTGAATTAAAATGCCGCTGCTTACTTCGAGCCGACGTAGATGCCGGCGAGCTCTGACCATCGACGGATGTCTCTAGAACCTGTTTAGAAGACGATGTAGTCGAAGAAGAAGGCGAATTAGCACCTTTTAAGCCACTCAATCCAAACCTTCTAGATTTCACACCTTGTTTCGATGCCATTGCCACTCCTCCTCAAACCTTCACCGATAAACACAACAAACAAGGTTTAACAACTAACAGCTGTCACCTCAATTCAGCATTAAACATAAATTCCAGAAAATTCGTTCTACTAATTGGAGTAGTACAGAGAGGTAAGAAGAGAACAATTGAAGCGAAAAGAAAAAATGCATAAGAAGAAAGTAAAGCAAGAAAATGAGATAAATAGAAGATAAGAACAGAATAAAGTGAGGACCTGAAAGGAAGGAATCAGAGGCGCATTGTGGAGTTAGCGAAGAGAAGAGATCGCATGGTAAAGTAAGAGACAGATCCAAAAAGTGAGAGAATTGAGTCAAAAGAGTTTAGAGAGAAATGAAAAAATGGCACATCATCTTCAACAGCAGAAAGAGAGAGAGAGAGAGGTGAGAATAGGTTATTGCCTTGCCTTGGAAGCGATGGCGACGGGTTGCCCTTCATTAACAAAAGCTTAATATCGATCTAACTTTTATTATGGTGATGATTGACAATGATGATTACTACTATTATTGGTTTTATGTTGGAAGATAGAAAAAAGTAGCAGAGTCAGTAAGAGACTAAAGAGTCCGAAAATTTGGGATAAAGAAGACAGAAAGACGATAGTTGGTGTGGTGGGTCTGAAGTAAATTCTGCACGAATCTCTTTCTCTCTCTATAGCTGTAATGTTAAATTAATATCTTCTTTAGTTCCATTTTAGCGCGCGCATAGGCAGAAGCTTCAGTGTTTGGGTTCCTGATTTGTCTTTCACTGCTTCACGAGAGGCGCGTGCAAGCGAAGATAGTGCGAATGAATGAGAATGGGTATTTCTAACTACTAATATGCCACCAGTGACAGTTGCATGTTTCAAGGAATGGGACCCACGACAGTCACATAGCTTCTCTATACTTTCAATGTGAACAAATTTTCCACTTTCTTTGCTACTCAGGACCCTACTCTAACCTTATTTCATGTTAAGGTTTTTCAATTGATACCCAAACTTCAAATAATTTCATACCATTAGTATTTTGTATACATTTATATTTATTTGACTCAAAATTAAATTTTGTGTAGAGAGAATTCACATGCATTGGGACAAGTATCTTTCTGTCAGTACTGTATTTTTATCTCAGTTTACAGAGTCAGACACAACTCTAAATAAATAGTGTCATGAAGTATATTTCGGTCTTTTTCTTCTCAAAAAATCTTATAAGATTTTTTACAGATATTACATGTGTGACTAACTTTTATTTTGAAACTTATAATTTTTTTTCTAATTTTTTTAATTATTATAAAATTTCTCATTATTGAATTTTTATAAATAAATAAACTTATGCGGATTTTATACTATGGTGTGATGTTTCATAATAGCGATCATATTGATGTTAAAGTTTATCATCTCAAGCATATTTTTTCATTCTCTATCATTATACCAATCTTAAGGAGTATTGATCCATTTATTTATCACTTCAAATGAAGTCTTATTACAATTATCCAGTTCACTCTTTGAAATTATATCACATCTTATCGATAAGATGAAATAGATAAATTATATATATATATATATATATATATATATATATATATATATATATATATCAATCATAAGTCTGTGTGAAAAATAAATGTTATAATTTCTTTAATAAAATTTACTTTAAATACATTATCATAGATTCTCTTACTAGTTAATTTATGTAGATACAAATGATAAAGTAGAAAGTTTAAGAGATCAGTAAGTTGCAGGAAAAAAAAATGCACATTATTGAATAAAATTGATCTGACTATTAGATATTTATACAGAATAAATAAAAATAAAGTAATAACAGTCCATTTTTAACATATTTCATAATTATTCTGAAATAGATAATTTTAAATAAATCAAAATTTTATAACAATAATGTAAAATCTAACAGTTGAGAGTAGTAGATTGCCCGTACCGGCCGCGCATCATGCCCTTCTATTTTAGGACACTTATGCATTATACTTAAACTTCATAAAACATGGAGTAACAGAACTGATTTTTTAAATTCAGAAGTTCAAAATCTCAATATTTAATTTATCACTAAATAAGATATTTACATAGATAATGATATAAAAATGTTAACTGGTATATTGTTTACGGTTAATATTTATTTTACTATTTTATGATTATATTTAATATTTTAACATTGATGGATAGTTTATTTACTTAAATTTTATTATCTTTTTAGTTTTTCTAAAATTGAGATGTGATATTTCTCTATTAGATGGATTGATTGAGTTGTAACATATTTGAAATTATTAGGTTTGGTAAGGTGTGGTCTATGAAGACATTTCAACGACTTCAAGTATTAAATGTTCTGTATATTGTGATTGTCATTTACAAATATTGTATTCAGTGAACTTTTATTTGTATGGACTTTGAGAATAAACTTATATTTGATCTTATTGTATTTGTCATTTGACGTGATTATGAATTTAAATATTTGTTAATGTCTAATTGACATATTAATTACATGACTTAAATTCTGGTACATTATTTGTCTTTTGATAATCAACTATACTAGTTTGAGATGTGTTTGAACTACGTCTTTTTAAGTTATTTGTACATTGGCTCTTTATACTCGGGAAGGTATATGTGACCAAAAAAAAAATTAAAAGAAAAAATAATTTCTTTGTTGACATGTTGGATTCATTAGTACTCCTCTCATTGTGTGGGTGCTAAGTGTTTGGAACGATAAAAATTATCTAGCTTGGGAGAGGTTGTGATTTTCATTGCACTTACAAATATGGAGTAAGAATCACTCCTAGAGTTTTGTCTAAATGTTTTTCATTTATAATATTTAAAGAGTTTTTTCTAGCGGTGTTGTCATCCTTTCAAATAGGTAAGAATGTTTCTTTTTCAACTTACAAGAGTGTATCATGTTCTAAAGATTTTCTGTGGTCAAAAAGTTATGTGAAATATATATATATATATATATATATATATATATATATATATATATATATGCAAAGTTATGGGAGTATAGGTTGAACGTTGATAGCAAGAAGATTGAGATAAAAGAAGATGAATAAATCAACAAAACAATGCTCAAATACTAATTTTTTTGTGCAACCCAGTTATATGATTCTCTTTAAAGGGGTTGTGCACTTAATTTTAAATTAAAATTCAATTCAAATAATAAATAGCAACGTAATATATCAAATTATAAAAAAATAAAAAATAATAATATAATGATGAAGTAAGGTTGCAAAGAATTATGGAGACACAATAGTAAAATAGCACAATAAAATTCAATAAAGAATTCAAATTATTCCGTATCAGAAAGAACCTAAACATCAATATCGGTGACATAAAAAAGAGATGAATTTCATGATGTTAATAATATTAAAACAAAAAAATTATGCAAAATACTTTTGTTGATGGTTCATTTATTAGAGTAAATAACAAATTTAATTCTCCTAGTATGTGACATTGTCATTTTATTCCATAAAGATAATATAATTACAAAAAAAAAAAAAATCTTTGAATGTGAAAAAAGTTACAAATTTTATCTTGATGGTAAAAGAAGTCTAATAAAATAAATACCTAGGACTACATGACACATTAAACAATTGAATATATATGAATAACTAGTGATGGTCTAAAGAGAAAATTGTTTTTCATTTTACGTTTCCAAAAATTAATATGTCACAATATATTTATTTTCAATTTAGTCCATGAACTTAATTACTTATTATTCTTTTAATCTTTGAAGGTACTTTTTAATTTTTAATTAAGTGCTACATTGTACACAAACTATTAGCAAAATTTTCATCTTTTTATTTCTAATATTTTGTTACCATATCTTTTATATTCTATATTGACTGTCATATTAGTGTAGTTTTGGGTTTAATTAATAATTACAACTATATGTAATCAATTATAATTTAGTTTCATAGTTGTATCAAATACATATCATCAAATACATATCATGCAAATGTTTTAGTTGCACATGTAACATATAACTTTACGATCTCATCCGTAATAAGATTTTCTAATTTTAATTTTTGTTGAATATAATGTATTCATTTCATAAGAATATCAAACAATATCACGTCTTTCACCTTCATCTCCGTTATTTAGTTAAAAAAAAAAAAAAACCATGATGTAAAATAGCAACTCAATGTACTTCAGGTTACAGCTTAACACATTTTGAGATTGTAAGTTTTAAAATATAATTGCTGAACTTGATATAAAGATGAATAATAAATTATGTGAAAGAAAGATAAAAAGTACGAGAAAAATAAAAACAAAGGTTGATGATTTTGTGCAAGGGATGCAGTAAGTCTTGACATTTAACTCTATCGCCATGCATGCAAAGATAGCTTATGCACAAGTAGGCAGATAAATGACTTTAAGTCTGTTCAACAATATTTAAATTGAATTAAATTACTTCCAGTGAATTGAACTATATAAAAAAAATTGCATTGAATTATAAATTGATTTAATTTTAAAAATACAATTGTTCATATGTATGACTCTCTAATCATTTAGTCTGTTGGTAATAATTCAAACAATTCAAAAAATAATTTCATTTAATTGATTAAAATCATAATATAGTTTAGCTCAATTCGTTAAATCATTACATAACATAATTAAAAAAATAATTTTTTGATTACTAAATTTTGACAACTTTCTTTTATAATTTTAGGTGTATCTTCTAAATGATTTTTTATTTTTTTTTTTCATTTTCTCAATTTCAATATTTCAAAATCACTTGAAAGATGTCACCTTATATTGTAAAAAAAAATTATCAAAATTTAGTAGTCAAAATATGATTGTCCATATAATCAAGTTCCTTTCTTTTTGTACATCTATTTTTTTTTTCTATTTACGTATTAATGAATCGTTTGTGTTTAGGATTCACGTAATGTGTCATCTATTTATAAAACAAAGTAAAATAAGTTTTATACAACAAAAGGATACACGAATGTGTCAGCAGCTTTAAAACTTGTATTAATATCATATTGGATGATGTTATTTACACAGAAAATCCCAGTATTATTTTTAATCTTGTGGAGTAGTTCAATCATATCTCATTCTTTTTTCTAAAACAACAAAGTGATGTTGCTTAAGGTATAATTTATAACATGATTAGTTTTCCTTTCTCACAGTTGTAGTGAGTTACAACCACGACAACCAAAACAAAATACTTTAAAATTTCAACTTCTTTTCCAACTAATCAATTTATGGACTTTTTTTATGCATCATTATGTAAGGCAAGCTGACATAATTATTTTTTTTCCGACTAAGATATTTTTCTAGCTTTTTTAGTGCATATTGGATAAAATATAAGTTTAATTAATTACTCAATATTTGAGACCCCATAAAAGAATATTAATGTGTTACATTAATAATTCAAGATCAGTTTATCCTTACATTATTAAATTATTGTGTTCACTTATTTAGTCAACAACTCCGTTTTAAAAACATCATCAAACGGCAGCTGAGAATTATTACAATAAGAAACCTAACTCTATAATAAAAGGCTGTTATAACAAAACCAAGCAACCATAACACCATTATTTAACACTGTTGTAATATATGTCTGTCTTCAACATTTTGAAAGTTTATTACAGGATTAATTTGTTTTTAAATACATGTTTGTAAAGTTGTGTGCTTTATCAAATGATAAGACTATTTTATTTAATAAGGTTGTCGAATAAAAAATTACAAGATAATTACAAAAAATTGTACTTTTTTATATAATGATATAAATATACTAACACTACTTAAATAAAGAAGGAATTATTAGTTACATTTTTCACATTAGAGTTAGAAAACATCCTTCTCTATTCCTCCGTGTGTACATAAATATTTTGTTTGACAAATGTACTTTCTTTAATATATTTTTAAGATCAGTAGAAGTGAGCTTGTATAATTTCAATAATAAAATTCTAAACAAATCAAACTGCACTAGATAACATTTGATTTTGTTTTAATTATTGGGTTTTTTCTTTTATATGGTTTCCTAGTTTTTGTTATGATATATTACAGAATATTTATATCTTTTTACTCCTGACTACTTTTTATCGGAAAACTTAATTAATTCACCTTTGTGAAACCAGTGATTCTTTGGCAAGTAGAGAACATAATTGTTTGTGTTATTAATGAAATTAAAACGTACAGAAAATACCAACACTTAGACATTAAAATGTTAAGAGAACTAGAATAATACAGACGGAAATCAAAAACAAAAGAACAAAAAGTTAGCATGCTAAAATATTAAGTTTGCTTTGGCATCTTAATATAAATTAAATACTTGGAATTAATTACAAAACATTTGGAAATTTTAGCATCTTTCCGAGAAAAATTCATCACTCTGTCCTTTCCCTCCCAAAATGTATGTATGTATTGAACAGTTATGCAACAGCTGCAAAACTCAACCAAAGTATCTACCACAGCTATTCTAACTAGGGAGACATTTATTTAACTTACAACATGAAACCATTATATTTCGTATCTAATAGAAACCAGACGTCATAGCCAGATATTCCTACGGTTGAACAAGGATAATGACTCAATTTCAAGTATTCTTTTATTTCTCAAACAGTCATGGATGAGTTCATTTCATTGAGTATACGGCAGTATCTATTATGGTCTGAGGTGTTTTTGAAGCCAGGAAGAAAATCTGTAAAGAACCTTAGAACCGCAGCAAGGTGTTGAGAGTCGTTGGAAACAAATGCTGCTTCTAAGAACAATGATGGCCGGATGGTATCCACCTGAAAATAATTCTTAAAACTAGTCAGCTTTAGTCTTTTGAAAATTAAGCAAAATCATAAACACAAACATTGTCATACTTGTTTCCTTATTATATGTTCAATCACAACATTACCATACAAGTAGTTTGATATTAGATTTTGTACATCAGCTGGAACCGGAAACTAACCATTTACTATTATGGAAATAAGCATAATAATTGCAAGATATATCAATAACTTAAAAACTAAGTAGTCTCTCATTAGTGAAAGCTCACAAAACAAAATTTGAACTGTTAAAGCAGGCAGTCTGGCCTAACGAACCAAGGTATCAAGGCATAAAAAGTGACGGGTCAGTCCAATCCAAATCGATAGATCATTCTAACTCATCTAAAGATAAAATTTAAATCCAAAATAAAAATGTACTTTTAAAATTTTCGTCATTTAATTAAACTAATTTTAATTTTTGGAATAGATAATTTGATATATAAATTATAATATGTATATGTCCTAATAAAACAATATTACTTTTAATTTTTCTAAATATAATTACTATTTTAAAAAACGAGCTGACAATAGCTTATAGGTTAACTAGGTCCAAAAAGCCCATATGGACTAAGGGCTAAATACTCGGGGAAAAAATAACTTAGTAATTCACTCTGTTCTGCGGATGTTTTGTATCTATCAGGAACGCTATCTCCCTAACCATACCAACAACTTCAACACTCTGTCTATGACCATAAAAAGTTGGTCCGCGAGGTTTCAATGAAATCAATAACAATATCTGTACGCGATACCATCTTATAGAAATATAATCCATCCCAAAGAAATTGACGTGGTTCAATCACGTCAACACAGTATTTAAATTGACGAGAAAGTAGGTGAAAAAAAATCATTTTTTAGAATTTAAATTTGTCTTCATTTTCTTTTCACTTTCTCTCTAACAAACAAATCAAAAGGCACTCCTTTCCGTAGTTTCTTTCTCCTCTATTTTTTCTTCCTCCAACTTTGTTGGAATTCAAGACGAGTTAGAAGTTTTACATTGAGCAAAAATAGTAAGACGACTAATATATACATAGAAGGATCCATAAACCTAATGTCATAAGATTTTAGGTTGAAAGTGGTTTCTTAATCTCTTATATGGGTCTGTTCATGATCCATTGGTATCAAATCTCCCCTTAGAAAAATCTCACAATTGTATCAGAGCCAATGATTTATAACCTAATGACGACTTGGACAAGTATAGTATAAAGTAAGTAAAGAATCCTAAAATAAGGTTCCTTGTATCGAAAGTCTTCCATTTTAGGAGGCATGTCCCATTTTAGAATGTGGACAAAAGGGCATTTAGTAGGAAACGAAATCAGGTCTATAGAGGAGATGTGGTCTTATTGGTTTATATTCAGGATCTTTATCAAGATAACATCCTTTGCGCGGGTATCATGTGTGTCTGCTCAGGGTGAAGCACTAGGTGAAGATTACAACTGGAGGCACCTAAACCCTACCGTTAGTGGATTTTGAAAACAGTATAACACCTATACTTTATTTTCAGCGAAGGAATATCTATCTCCAGATGTTGGGAAATAATAACCTATCATACAGGGATAGCTGTTTTCTATAGCAAAAATGCATACAAGAATCAAAACGGCAACACGAGAGTCCCCAGTTTTCCATTATCTCCCGGATGTCTTCGTTATTTAAAATATTATATAATGACTACTTCCTATACCAGGAGTCAGCACAGTAAGAAGTTACCCTGTTTTTCCGTGCATATCTCAAGGCTTCAAGGTAGTATCCATCCTGCACAAGCAGCAAAACATAATCATGATGTAAACCTAATTGTCTCAGCATATCAAGACCAAGCTTCCTAGTTTGAGCATTCTGGCGACCAGACTCTAGGAGTTGCAGTGCGACTTCCTTAGATGGCTCCAGAATCTGCAACAGAAAGAGACACGTCTTAGAATCAAACAAATCATAATGAACAAAAAAAGGCTTCCAACCTTTACACTTATACAGAATTTTCCGACCTTGTTTAAGACAAACAACCCGAGCTCTGCATAACGTTCATTGCGAGCCAGAAGCTGAATAATTAATACATACACATTTGGGAGTACACGTATCTTTTCTGAATTTGCACTGTAACAAAAATAAAGAGTGAAGATTTAAAGTAGTGGAGGCAAAATTTTCTAGATCCAGAAAAATATAGCATAAAAATCACCCGAATGTACACCTTTTAAAGTGGACACCTGGTCCTATACAACTGACCTAGTATATGTTTACATAACATCCTAAATCAAGTCCATGGCTGGCTAATGGCAATTGTGAGTTTTCAGATTTTTCTGGACTTGCCTTATTTACTTACAAATTATGATAATATGACAGTGGACCAACAAAACTCCATTAGAATCTAGAGCAAATCTATCAATACCTTCAGAGTTTTCAAAACAACTTCTCAATTCTTGTAACTATGAGCATTTAATGTTTATTATCTTTCAGATAGTTCGATATCTGTTTAGCATAATTCAATATTCCTCTAGAAGTTGTGATGTAAGAAGTATTCTCTTCAAAACAGTAGTTGTTATTCATTATTTTAGTAATAATTCTTGTTAAACAAATCAATCTGCAAAGCAGAAAAGATACTTCAGCACATTGAGAAAATTCCCTTTCTCATTTTTCTCATACTAACTCAATAACAATAGCATACCTGTGAAGGAACTCAATAATGATAGCAACCAAGTAAGAAGGGTCTCCGACCATCTCTTCATCAACAGGAGAAAAGACAAAGCTGTACATCTCATCTGGTGAAATTGCCGCAGAAGTAAGTTGGGATTCCTCTTGCCCAGATTGAAGAGATGATTGCATATCATAAGCACTGTGGGCATCCTTTGAATTGTGTTTTGGATTTGTAGACTGAGACTCATTATCAGAATCCATACTTGAAACAGCCGAAGCTTTATTAAGAGATCCACTGTCGACTCTTTCCATAGACTCATGAATGATTGATTTTCCAATTAAATCTCTTTCGATAGCAGATACCTCAGCACCAGAATTTTGATCAACAGAAGTTGATGCCTTTTCTGGTTTCACTCCCTTGAGATAGTTACCAGTTTTAATTGAATGGGAGTATGAGCTGACTAGTACATTTACAGCCTTGGCAACCACAGGCACAGGCCTGTGCTCTAGAATGAGTGTACGTGTAATACCCAAGCACAATTGTTTAGCCTGAAAACCATAGACGAGGGGACATTTTGTGCAAAAATTAATTATTTCAAACTTTCAAACAGACAAGTATGGACATTTTGTCTAGCATGAAAATTACAAGATGCTTCCAATTCCCAATCAAAAAGTTTAGAATAATTATATTTAACAGTCCTGAATACAGCTATGTAACACTTTACTTCCATAATTGGAAATCAGAATAAATTTTCTTGACAACTAAAATAAAAATAATTCTTTACATAGGGTAGATGATACCTATCCACTGTTAAATGTCCATTCAATGCACTTTAGTTCTCATGTTGTACAGAGGGATACTAATAAGGTGCAAAGGTTCCCTAACTAAATGACTTGAGCAAAAAAGCATGAAGTCACAGCTAACTTTATTTCAAGGACTCAAATTTGATAAACCGCTAGCAAACCATTTAAATTAGTAAACAAAAAATTAAAAATAATGGATGAGTTTATTTCATTTATTATGCTAAAGCTGGGATGCAAAAAAAAAACTAATGCATAAATCTGTGCCAAAGGACAACTGAGAGTGGCAAGTGATATGAGAAAACTTTATTGTACAAACTAGGTCAAAACCAAGGTGTGTGAAAAAAAATAAAAACATGACCTTTTTTAGCTTAGTACCTTCCATTCTTAGTGTAACATCTAGAAGTGAGAGGTTATCATGCAGCGGGGTAATAAAACTTGCCAAATTTGAAAAACTAAGTTTATTTTAGGACTCAATCAACACTTAACGAATTAACTAACTACTGGGACTGTAATGACAGCTCCAACAAATAAAGTTTTCAATACACATTTGTGGGCACAATTCCAGTTACAAACTAATTAAAGGAAAACTGTCTTGTGGATTGAATTAAAAAGAAATAACCAATAGAAACTGCTTCATTATTGCACCCACAAGAATAAACCAATTAGATGCATTTTATGACTAGGCCGGGAGAAAGATACCTTGTTAGCTTCCAACCTCCGCCGCTGCAGGAACTCTAATACAGATGGGACCTCTGAGCTACTGGCAGAAATTGCCTGCAAGATAAATTATTCATGAAAAAAATGCACCTTAATTCAGTATTGAAATATATACAGATAACTGACCTCTATGTCTAAATTAAACTTCCATAATAACTTATTGGCCACATCGCATACAAGGTCAGGCACTAGGAAAGTCCATGCATTGGAGTATGTAACTGCTCCATGATTACTCAAAACATTACTGTCAGAACTCTCACTGTCTCTGCCACTAGATTGAGATGAAGTACTGGATCTGGGGAATCCCCTAAATAATAAAGGAAGTGGTGCAGATATTGGTGCTCGTGAATCTGCAAAGAGATCATAAAGTATAACAACCTTTGCATCAACTTGATGAATAAGAAGTACATTGTCGACCACACTCACGGCAATCCTGTTGGAATAAATTGGAAAAGAGCCCTGCATATACCATTGACATGAGTCTAATTTTTTCAAGTCCATAGTTCAATGGCGAATTACATAAATACTACTTTCATACAAGCTCTAGGATAAAATTACATACCCCAGATGGTCAGATCATATCTTATCTGTGTAACTAGTTAAAATGCCTTTAATTTATTACTATATGGCAAGTGTTTAACATAGTTATAATTGTCTTAGATTAGAGAGTAAATTAGTATACATGATTGTATTCCTGTATAGATGTGTTGACCATAGAAAATTGAAAGAAAATCAATGTGTATTATGTCATATGCTGTGAGATATTTGTGTGGTAACCTTTCTCCTTAAAATCTTTGAAATTTCTATTTTTTTTTTTTTTTTTTTTATATTGATTGTAGGACTACTTGGAGAGGCTAAATGAGGAAGAATCGAAGAGATTTTCAGCTCATTTTGGAGCATGAAAACATGACCATTGGAAGGAGATTGTTGATATTTCCTTGCTGTCTACTGTGTCAAAATGCCTACAAGTTTGTTTAAACATCCAGAACCATGTAACTATATAGACCTGTGCACGTTTAAACTTTAAACATCCAAAGTTGCTTCTAAACGTACTGAGCTTGTCAAGACTGACAAATAGTTTATCCTAATTTAGAAGATAAACTTTTATTGATTGAAAAACATTTTGTAACGCACGGAACACCTACTGGAGAAATTACGAATATATCTCATCAAATTGGTTATAGAGATCACTTTTTCCTCATTTTCTCTCTCTAGGTTTTATTCCTTTTTCCATGTATCACTAAATCCCTAGGTTGGGGGACAGGAGTCATTATTCAATTATTGTGTGATTTGATCTCAATTTTCATTTCTACCCTCCAATTGAGCGAATTGCTTTGAACTTGATGCAATTATTGGCAATCCACCTAGAAATTAAAATTAAATTCAATCTTTCAATGGAAAAAAGATTATTGAGTTGGATGGGGAATTTCACCAAGCTGTTTGAGCCTACAAATAGGACTTGATAAACTATGAGATCTTCAAAAATACAAACTAATGTTTAATTCTAGCTTCTGTTGAGATTTGGGAATACCTAAAGAAATAGGGTTTTGGTTAGCACAAAGGGTTAAATTTCAAGGAAATTAATTTACCTAAAGTAGCAAATTTGGGCCTGAATAGGTTGATAATTCATTGGATCGAAAGCTGAATTTAATTACTCGAGAGGAATCTAACCCTAGCTGCAGTTCATCATTGTTACATCAATTTTAATCTTCGGACTAGTGCTTTGTGCTCTGCTTTTGCACTCTTTGTTCTGTTTTATTTTCGGAATCACTCAATGTAATCCATCTTTATTCAGTATTTGAATCTAATCCATGTGGGAACGACCACTTTATTACTTGATTCAACTTGGTTAGAAAATATTTCCAGATTGTTATGCAAACAAGAATTATGAGTGAACTGAAATAGTAAAGCATTCAGAATTTGAGAAAAACCAACCTGCTGTATTACTGCATCACGATATAGCCGATAAGAATGAAGCAGCATAGCAACTCTATCAACTTGTAAGCAGTATATCCTACCATAACTGTTGTTGATTGTTAAAGACATAAATCGTTAAATAGGAAGCTTTGCTAATTATAAAGGTATAAGTTGGATGAAGTAAATAACTGATACATACACAGTAACAATAAAGACATCTTCAGCTGCTAAAACAGGCTTACTATTTGCCTCAGATTTGGCCATAGCCATCTCAAATCTTGGCAAACGAACAATATCTGCAGATGAAATCTAAGAAAGGCATTGCTGTATTAGCCAAAAAGAAATAGCACAGGAGCTGTATCAGTTGACATTCTAAATTAATACTCATTACTCATGATGAGTCACAACAAGCACCATTACATTGACACATGCCACTCTTTTCTAAAAAAACAATGATATCTAGCCTTATTTTGAAAAAAATAAATAAAAAAAATACTATTCTTCATGGTAAATATCTTCCTGATCTAACAATTACAAGAAAAAGAAGCAAGCAATACAAACTCTCACCTGAAAGCCATGGAATGTCTTGCACTGCATGCCAGAAGCAAGAAGAACCAAGCGACTTTCATGGGTGTAAACATACCAACTGACATTCAGTTTCTTTGTTTGCACCAGTTGCAGTGATTTTGACTCTGAATTATAAGCATACAAGTCTAGACCACTGTTTAGGAAGTTTTTAAGTCAGTATATACATAAAAAAATGAAAACAAAAACATAAAGGAAAGAGAAATATTGATAAAAGAATACTTGGAAAATTACATAGAAAAGCTAGTCATTGTTGGAAAGCCCGAGGACATTTAAACCCCAGACTAGAATCTCATAATTATAATGTGGGTCTCAAGTCACATTCCAGAAAATTGGATCATAACATCCTACGACACTGAGTCTTATTGCCTAAGTGGGTTGCTGTGCACCAGCCCTCTACCTAGTCTCTGACAAACACTGCAACGGCAGCATCACCAACTCACATCATTTGTTTGCAGCTAAGAGACATGGCGAAAAGCTTCGATATGATTAATAATAACAGGGGGTGATTTAGTCTAAAAAAATAGTTATGTTTAGCAGGTGTAAGGACTTGTAGATCCCACATTAGAATCTCACAATTCAAATGTAGACTCACCAACTGCAGCATGTGCTCTAAGATTTTCTTCTTTCTGGTAGCCACTGTGTTTCTTTTAACATTTTTTGCTATGTAGACTCACCAACCATTGTCATGTTCTCTAACTGTTTTTTACTTTGCAGCAATCGCCATGTCAGGCAGTCATCATGCCCTTTGACCATTTTTAACCATTTTTAACTAGCTTGACTCGTATGTTGCAGTTTGAGAGGGAGTGCTAAAGATATGATTTTAGATGACAAAACATATTGAAGATTGATTGTTGTTGCTTTGACAAAGAGAAAGTCATGCTTGGAGAATATCTAATAGCTTTGTAATTCATTATTAACTTCTTCAACTTCGGCAACCAACTAACTATATGTTGACTAAGTCTCTAAGGCGGTCTTATGTTGATAACATTTGTAGCAAGTTTGTCTCATTTGATACATATGCTCCAACTTGAGGTGGAGTATTAGAGATATAAGTTGATTATGTTAAAGATATGATTTAATTACACTAAATAGGGAGATATGATTTGATAGGAAAATATCTTATTAAATATTTCTCATTATTAGATATTGATTTTGTTCCTTATTATTATATCTCTTCTTCACTATAAATAAGAACACTTATGTGTGTATCCAACTCACAGAATTCATTATATTCCTTCTTTGTTTCTCAATTCTAAATATGGTACCAACGTGGTACCATCCTCCATGATCTGTTTTGTCACTAATCCTTTCAACAACTTCCTTTCAGCATTAATACATTGCTCAGCTAACATGTTAGCAGGTTACAGACATCTGAAGGGTAGGGCAACCAAATCATAACGATCTGAAATATGACAGAATAAATAATTCACTAAAACTAAAATAATTCAAGTCTCTTATTCCATTCAGTAATTCAAATACGTTTACAAAAATGCTTGGTCCAATGAAGCTTCTCACAAACCTCAAAAAATCCAAATAGATTAATTATCCTCTAAATTTTCAAGATATTGTAGGACTGCAAATCTCTGGCTAGGAAGGAAGCACTGTTATTAGCATTTGTTGGGTTTCTTCTTAATTTAACAATCAGAATATGTAAAAAGTAGATGTATATCAGATCAACAAACAATAGATGAATAAATAAGCTAACCATACCTTGTCTTAACAAGAACGATATCACACTGGTGACTATCTGTCCAAAAAAACCCAAGTATACTTTCTGATTCTGGCCTGCACTTATGGCTAAAAGTACCCCCAGTCTCTCTATCCCAAAACTGCATCTCATGGTTTGATCGCTGGACTGCTATTACCTTTGTGTCTAAAGAATATCGAATAGCTATAATAGGGCCTTCACTTATTGAGTCAGCGGTTGGATCAATTAGAGGATCAAAGGGACCAACTTTCCATGAAAATACCTAAATGATACAAACACAAGCAGACAGTGTGATCGAATACAAAATTAGAAAAATGAATTACCATTTAGAAACAATTCAAAAATCTGGGTTTGCAACACACCTTATATTCACTAGACCTTGAATATACAAAGCATATCACAACATAGTAATCAATACATGGTATAGTGGAGTAGTAAAACAAAGCAGCCCTAAGCTGCCAAGGCATTTTAAACCAATTTTTACCACTGAGACAACATTATTTAATTTTTTTCTTTTTGGAGTAAAATTGTGATTTCAACCCCCATTTTGTAATGCACATTTTGCTTCAGAAACATAGAAAGATTTGAAAACCTTTTTGTCGACTACTCAACAAAAGTTACCTCTAGTTTGATAAATGTCCTTTCACACTTAACCAAACCACTTTTTTCCATAATTGTCCCATTCTTGCTTCTTCCAATCAATCTACTAATTTTTATATAATTGTAACTTTACTGTTTCCTTTCATTTTTTGACTTCATTTCTATCTGCTCCTAGATTGACGATGATTATGTGCTTATTGTTTATAATGAAATTCTTTAATTTTGGGATTTTTTGTAATTTATTTCCATGGACAGTATAAATTATTTATATTGTATTAAAATAGTGTCCATCCTGCTACACCAATTTTTTGCTGGTGGCAGTATTGCTACAGTGTATCATATTACCTGGTCAACTGTTGGAGAGAGTATCAACTTATTTCCATCATCATAAAATAATCCACTAGATCCAGGAACATTGCACCGAAGTGGTGGATAATGAATGTAAGCGTGTGAAAGACCATCAGATCCACTCAGACCTATATTAGGCTTTGAAGTTGATGCTTTCCCAGACATGTTATATTGCGTTGTTTACACAATTTGTAGTGGATGAAAAATAACAGCTGCAGCAAAACTTCAATATTTTTATTTAAACTAGTGGTAAAAGGTAAAAACTAAGGCATATATGATTAACAGGAGACAAAAGTACAGAAAGTTAAACCTTTGCCTGCAACAAGTTGTAGCACTTTCTCTTAAAGTTACGATTGAGAACTTCTTCTACAAAAACTTCTACTTGTCACCATCAAGCTTTCTAGTTTACTTTTTCAGCAGCTCTTGGAACAAGGAATTAAGTGGGCTTTCACTTAAACCTTCTTTTTGAGCTGTTTGGAGAAATATTTTGAAACATGAGAAATTTATTAGAAATGTCAAAAGAATGGTAACGATTATACAGTAGAAACCACAATACGGTTTCAGCAACAGAAACAGGAAATCAATAAAGTATAATCAGAAGCAGATCTAACTATCAAAAGTCATGATCCATTTAAGGGTAGGATTGTTTAAGTTTAAAGATAGTGATCGTATGATACAGCTTTGTTTAAGAGCATTGTTTACGGAAGCTACTATCCTTATCTTCTCATAAAAACAATAAGAGTAACATTTTTGAGGTTTCACTTTTCTATTTTTTATTTTTAAATTACATAGCTATTATAATTTGTCAATCGTATGTTTTCATTAAACTCACCTTTATAAAAACTCAAACCAACAGGCCCTAAATGAAGTGTGCAAAACTGTTTATCTTCAGTCTTTCTAAGAATATTGCTAAAACAAAAAACATACAAACAGGCCATAGATGAAGTGTGCAAAACTGTTTATCTTCAGTCTTTCCAAGAATATTGATAAAAGAGAAAAACATGCAAGCTATTTCTTTTACTTAAAATGTAAGAAAGAACATATAACAGCAATGCCAATTATAGAATGCAATACCATATTCTGCATACAACTCTTTAGTGCCAGAAATTCCTTCACACACATATCACGTTCAATGTCTGGAACCTTCACTGCAACACAGCTCCCATATGCTTTTGCCTATTAGATGAGGTCTTAACCAAATCAATGTTTATGTTTGTGTCAAACCATCTGAAGATAGTACGGAGAAGACAAGAAGAGAATAGGAAAGCACCTATAATACAACCCAGTCTATCTCTTTTCTAACTTCCTTACCTCAATGATAATCGCGCTCTTAAAGAGTTTATCAAACTAAATAAATTAAACTTCTTGCAATTGAAAACAATAAAATCAAGCCAACCATTTACCGAAGGTACAAACAAATTATATAAATTATTCTGTATGAGTCTAACCAACCACCTACATGATGTAACCAAAAGGTTCTACACGCAATATTTCATCATCTAACCCAAAACCAAAAGCACATTTCTGGCTTGATCTACGTAAAACAAAATCAAACCTCAGATACACAATTCACTAAAATACGCTTGAGAGTAGAAGCTGTATTCTTCTTCTCCTTCATGTCGACAGCAGTGCAAAATCTACATAAGCCAGAATTAAACGACAATCATCTGTAACCTACCAAAAAACCAAAGCAAAACCAAATTATAAACATATTCGTATTTGCAAGTTTCAAAGAAACTTACATTTACTTACGATACCACCACCGCTAATAATAATAACTTAATTAAAATTTCTAGAATCACATAGATTTTCACACCGGGAATATCAGTAAACGAAAAAGATAAAAACCCCTAAGGTACCTTCGCCCAATATGCTTGCACACCTAATCATGCGAGAATAATAGAAATTGAAAAGAAAAAAAAACATACGAGACGAAGAAAATTGAGAATCTGCATAAAGCACGTATGTATTCGTGAAAAAGGCGACTAGAAAATAACAGAAATGTGAGAGAGAGAAATTGTTTACCATCTCAAGCACTGGCCACATACATTCTGCAACAGAATTAATCGTAGATCACGAAGCGGGCTTATAGATATTCTTCTTTTCAATTCAATTCATAATTTTAATAATGTATAAAAACGATGCTGCAGTGAAACTACCTACCAGTCGCATTGCTTGTGCTGCTAGTTGCGACTCACTGGATGGTTTCCCTTTCTCTACGCTGCATTTCACCCGTGGGCCCAACGTCGGAGCTTATATGGGCTCATCATGGTAATAATAAGGCCCAATAGCTCATGCACCTTTTGGACTTTTACTTCCTGTACCTCATTGTGTTAATCTTTTCATACACTCCAAGTATCTTTAAGCCACTGTCATTCACCGTTGTTGGTCGGAGTGCACATATTACACTCATAATTGATGCTCTCTTTTTTTCAATATCTCTTTCCTTTACTTTAAATTAAAAATATTGTCATGCATAGAATGGATAACATTTACATGTTTCAAATATGATGTTCATGTTTTGTAGATTTTACGCTTCTATTAGCTTGAGTTTTCTTTTTCTATTCCTTTAGCTTTGTATTTATCTATTAGGATACACAATGATATCATATGCATATGCAAGAGAATTTAATACCACTCCACAAAATAAACACTACATTTATTGATATATTGTTAAGTTCATTTCTAATTAAATCATTATAGGTACATGTAGAATGTCATTTTAACATGTAAGTTAACCCAACTCATTACGAATTCTAAATTTAAAAAGATTGCAAATTTCAATACAAGCCAAAAATGAATCCATCCACTAAAAACCTAGCTTACTTGAGTTAAACATGTGGTGAGTCAAATTAATTCATCAATCCACCCATAAATTTAAATATAAAATTAATTAAAAAAATGAAAACCCTAAATGTTTTTCTCTATCTAATTCTCTCTCTAAACTAGAGGAATGAACATTTTTTGTTTGCATAAAATGAATGATACAACTTTATATAAATATTTAAAACAAATACAATTGTGTAAAAGTGTATAAAATAAAAAAGCAAAAGTAGAATAACACACCAAAGTCACATTTATCAACTTAAGCCACTTTCCTCTAGCTTTTAGTACCTTTTGTTTCGGTTGAAGGTAGTTTTTGTGAACCTATGAACCTATAATATGCCTTGACTTTATTTTGATTTTAATCAAAATTATAATTTAGCTTTTTAATAGATTGAAGAAAAAAATTTGTAACTTTTTTTAAGTGAGTCAACCCGTTTAAAACCCACCAACACATGGTGGGTTAGACCAGATTCAAATTTTTTAAGTTCACTAATAAATGAACCGGGTTTGATTGACTCACTAAGAAGTCAACCCGTGGTGAGTCGGGCGAAATCGAGTCGGGTCAGGTGACCTGTTTTGTATACAACAACAATATTCATTATCAACATCAACATAAGTGACCTCATCAAACACTTACCACATTTTATATAATGTGCCATTAAATTAAAGTTCTTTTCACATATAAACTTTTCTAGAATAGTACGAGGTTATCACATTGATCATGGTATTGCAACTATTACACAAGTTTAACATGAATAAATAAAAGAAGCATGCCAAATAAATAAATAATAAGTATTTAGTACATATTCTAAAAAAGACTCACAAAAGGAGACTTACAGAAGTTAGAGAAGAAATAAGATAGCTTGTAAATTTTAGATATAAAAAAATGTTCTAAGAACATCAACCAATATTATATAATACTTTATAATTAAAAAAGTAGACTATAAACATAAAATAACACTTTCAAACATATGTGACAGATGTAACTATTCACACATGTTATTTTCAAGGCATGTGAAGGTTATAACTACTTCCTATATCTCTTCAATTAGTATAGGAGGAAATTTAATTTATTTAAGATACGCATAAAGAGTTTATAACTTTCACATGTCATTTTGAAGTACATGTAAATTTAGTTTATTCAAACAACACATGAAAAGTTTTTAACTTCCACATGTCACTTTCAAGTACATGTGAAAGTTATTACTTCGTAACTTAATCTAGATTGGTAAATAATTAAGTGTTAAACATATAATTATTGAAATTGAAGTGTAATCATTACCTTAATTAGTTTTATGTTCACACTTGAAATTTCTCTTCATTAATCACATGCCTTATAATCTTTTAATAACTCTTCATTCTCCTGGTTGTGAGACATAAAGTTATAAATTATGTGTCTAGCCTCTCTTGCAAATCACTTTTGAAGAATATATGATCTCTTTTATAAGTTATCTCTCTCTTCGAAGTTTATTCTCTTGCTTTGGTTGCTATTTTGAAAAACTTCAAATGACAATTCTTTATTGTACTTGTCTTTATTGAGGTTTTTTTTTCAAAGGTGACATTATATATATATATATTTGTTTTCTTAATCCATTTTCTCTTATTTTTTTTGTTACCTTTTTTTGTTTTTACATTGATTTTGACATGTTGAAAATTTGGGTCACCATAAATACATGCTTCCATAAGCTTTATGAGTTTTTCCATGCATTTTTTTTTAAGTTTGGAAACACCTTTTTTAATTGATCAAAATCCTTCCGATCTTCTAATAATTACAGCATCCAATAATATTTTTCGCTAAAATGTAATGTCCAAAGCAAGTGTTCACAAGGCACTAACGGAACTTTTAAAGGTCGAAGAAATTAAAATCGAAATGCATAAAATTTGGGCACTTTTAAAAAATGGGGTGTAGCACTTTTAAAAAATAGTGGACCTAATATACTGACAAAAAAAATGGTACTAAGTGTTTCAAATGAATAATGATATTTTGACTACTAAATTTTAATAACTTTTTCTTAAAATATGATGTGTCATATTTTAAGTAGTTTTTGAATATTGAGAATGAGAAAAAAAAATAGAAAACTAATTAAAAGATGACACCTAAGCTTATAAGAGAAAGTTGTCAAAATTTAGTAATAAAAAATTATTTTCCTAACTCAATTACTAGTAGCCTACTGCACTCTACTACTTTATAATTTTTTATTTTATCTACTACCCTTTTATAGTTTGAAGTGATTAACTTTTGTAAAATGAAATTTTATTTATTTTAATCTCTATAAAATATTTTTTATATTTATTTTTCAAAAATTTTGAATTATTATATTGCACTTTGACATTTATTTTAAAAAAACTATACAAAATTTTTAGATAACACTAGTAGTTCCACTTCAGATGTTTAGTAGGATATAAATAACTAAAGGATTTCATATAATAATACTAGAAAAATAGTACTTTAAATTTCAGAAAATATAAAATAAAATAAAGAAATATAAGGGTCAAAATTAAAAATCGTTATTTTACAAAACCTGAAATGCTTAAAAGTTATGATTGACAATTATAAGACAATTATAATATTAAAAGTATATGGAACCACTTTTGAGTTTTATTGGCCTGGATAGACCATTAATATTTTTTTTTTCAAATTAGTCTCTTTTATGTTCAAGTACAATTTCTTTTTGTGAAAGCCTATATTTTCTTCATGCTTTTTTTCTAATTTTACAGGTTGTTAGTTGTTGAAATTATATTTTTTGAAGAACTAATTCTTAACATTTTTTTTTAGTTTTATAGATTTGTATATTTATTTATAATAAATTACTTTATTAAAAAATATTTTTTTTATAAAATTGTGTGAATATAAATTTAAAAATACATTTAATTTAATATCTATAAATTAATTGAAATTAAAAAATTGAAGAGTGATTATAATAAATAAGATAATTTAAATACATTGTAATTATGGTAATAGAAAAATAATCATAACGAAATATTGTAATTATGATTATTTTTGTAAAATTAATTTTGATAAATATATATTTATTTGGTTAAAATAATTTATGTAACATTTTTTGTGTGTGTGATAAGTTAGAAAACTAAAATTAAATAATAACATGGCTATTGGGGAAAGTATTTGAAAATATTTTTAATTTAAAGTGAAAAATTAGTAATATTGTAAAACATTTAGATTTATTTATAAAATAATTATTTAAAGAAAATATTTAAAAAGTATAGATTTTTTAAAATTTTATTTTGAAAAAAAAAATAAATATAGCAAAATGTAAAATTTCTTAATAGAATCCTATAAAAAATTTAAAATACAAAAAGTATAAAATTCAAAAATCAAATTTAATTTCAAATTCCAATTTAAATTAGATAATTATTTGCTGAGGTTATTAGTTATTTAAAATAAAGTTAATAATTATAAAAAGTAAATTACTTAATACTAAAAATTTTAGTTTTGAAAAAAATTAGTAATCGATAAATGTTTTGTAAACAAAGAATAAAAGGAAAAAATGAATTCAGAGAATTGATTTAAATTAAATTTGGTAAGTGTATATTTATATAGTTAAAATTTAATTTAATTTTTTCTAACTTATTACACACAAAGTTTATTACATAAATTATTTTAACCAAATCGATATATATTTATCAAAATTAATTTTACAAAAAACAACCATATTATAATATTTTACTATGGTAATTCTTTTATTACCATAATTACAATATCTTTAAATTAGCGTAAATATTACTAAATTAATATACAAAATAAATTTATATTTATTAAGAAAAAAAATAATAAATGGAGAAAACAAAGATAAAATAAACGTTAATGAATAAAAAAAACTATTAAAATAGTTTTATGGAAAACATAAAAATAACAAGTTAGCCTTTAAAAAATAAATAAACAATTTTATTATAAAGGATAAATTAAAAATAAGTAATTATGGATACAAATGAAAAAATCTCTTATGAGAAAATCTCTATTGTTGTTATCATTAACTATTGCAATCATTGAGTTATCACTGAGATTGTCTTTTATACCTATAAATAGAGATTTTTTTCTACTAGTAGACAACAAATTAGTCTCTCTTATCTCTTCTCCTTTATTTTATAATAAAATTCTCTTTATATATAGTTTTAGATATCCATTATTCAAATATTTTATTTTCAATTATTTTATAAATATTAAATTAAATATATTTTTTAAATTTATACTCACCAAGTTTGTGAAAAATAATATTTTTTAATAAAATAATTATCTTAAATAAATATATAAACCTATAAACCTAGAAAAAAATATTGTTAAGAATTTGTTCCTCAAAAAACACAATACACAATTCCAGCCATAAAAAATATGCAAAATTACTCACACAAAAAAACATAATAAAAAATATAGTAACAAAGTGTGTTTGAGTGTATATAATTTTTATTTCTAAATTTATTAGCCTCAACAGACAAATGTGGGTCAGTTATTGAGTCCTCAAGCGAATGTCTGGAATGTCTTGTTTAATCAAATAGGAGACATGAAGGAGAAAAAAAAATCCACTAAAGGATATTTAAAGAGTAAATCAATAATATTTTTTTTCTTCAACGTTTTAACACATCTTTTAAAGGTAAAACATTAATGAAATTCAAACTTAAAAAATAGATAATATCTCATATCTGAGCAATATAAATATAAGTCGGATATAATTGCTAATAATACCAAAAGAAACAAAATATAACTATAACTAAAAATTTTATGATTATAATTGATTTATTAGTTCATTTTAAATAATTAGTAACAAGATTTATGATGTGCTTGATAAAAATTGATAGTCATCACTCTAAATCCAGTTATAAATAAATATCTAAATTAATTTGATGCTAAATTTCCTCCCAGATGTGGGTTTGTTATAAAATTTACGCCATAGTTTTTTTTCTTTCAAAAAACCCACTTATTTTTCTGAGGGTCTAATTATGTAAAAAGTGTCTAAGATTATTGTAGACGATAAAAAATTAATAATAAAAAATTAACATAGTCATATTTGGAGATTTAAATTTGAAAGCTTTAGCCTATAAAATATTAGATGTTAGAATGTTTAATGATAGAAGGAATTGTAGAGTGTGAGCTTAGAAAATATTGATCATTATTACAAGCACTAATGCCGTTGGCTTGACACTCGAAGGATTTTGAAACTTTCATTCTAAAATAGATTGATGTTAAACCATTTTACTTGATAAATTATGAATCATCTAAGAGAAATAATTTGAAAAAGTGCAGTGAATGAGTTATCTATAATATCTATCACAAATGAGTCTTTAACATTGGACCTAATGATTCTTTAACATTAGAAGAGTTGATAAATATGATTATAATTGCTAAATATGATTAATCTCTTATTAATTACTCGTAGTCAACCATTCTAAGAATTTGTAAGGGTTTCTTAAACCTTTCCATTATACGACTTTTGAAATCCAAACATAAAAAACTTGAAGAATCACTAAACAATAATTGTTTGATATGAAACAAACTTCCAAATCAATTTAAAAATCTGACAAATTTGCATTAATAATACAACGATGGAATTGCCCACACAAATGGCATCAATATCAAAAATCTATTGACCTCTTGACTCGTAACTAATAGTGGTGGTAATGGTTCAACATGATGATTATGACCAACAATGGCAAGTAACATCCCACTTCGCCATATCTCTCATATGCCAACCTTTTTAACAAAACAATAGTGATATATATGTTTCAAAAGAAAAACTTCTTATTTTTGTTTGAAGAGAAGTGCTTATATTATGAAAACGGAAGCGTTGACTTGTCGCGTTGTTTTTATTTCATGTACAAATAATTCACTTATATATATCCAATTCATCCATATATATATAAGAAATTGTCATAAACTAGTTTGTGAAGAGTTATGTTATTACATGTTGTGTTATAATAGTATACATGTGTGAAGGAATATGACGAGTTTTTTTGGGAGATTCATTAGGGACACACAAACACTTATTTATTGAGTTTTTATTGAGTTGTTGACGATTATACTGATCAATCATAGAATAAAAATTTGGGATATAATCCACTTAAGTTTTCTATGAATTCAGAAGTTCTTCTCAGATATAAAGAAATTATTCAGTGTCATAGTTAAAGATCATAATTTTTTAACGAACAATCGAAAAAAATTATGGAACATATGTAGGTTTAGATATTGTTCCTCCCGTGATCGCAATCTCTGAGAACTTCTTGACGAGTTTTAATATAATCAAATTTATAAGGCATCTCTTGTAAAATATGAGCAACACCAAATCCTTCTAAGGCCCAAACCTTCATTTTGCCTACCTGCTGTCCTCCTTGCTTAACCCTTCCTCTAAGTGGTCGTTATGTAACAAGTGCATAATGTCCATTGGAACTTCCATGAATTTTTTAGATGAATTAATTTATCAAGAATTGAGATCACTTTTAAATCAAAATCTTAATATAATAAGTTTATTGATCTTATAATTAGAGTATTCAATTTACTCATTTTGACCGGATCTGTGTTGAATATGAAAGTTAAATTTGTACATGAATTTCTAACATAAAAGTTATTATTTAATATGTAATAAATAGAATTGAGTAGGTTGTTTTGATTGATTTCCTGGTTTGTACTTCATTTAGCTTTACAGTTTTGAGATGCATTATGATGATACATGTGTAGTCTATTTGTGGGGGTTAGGAAGATGGGTTTTGTTTCACCTACTTTCCATGAAAGGGCCCCTCTAAACTCTTAACCATTTAAGATAAGAAAAGGTGAATAAGTTAATGAAGAGGAAAAGTCATGGAAGAAGACTAAGGCACAGAGCAACAGAATCTACTTTCTTGCTTCTTTAGGACCACTAAGACAAGGCACACTCATAAAACAGAGAAAGACCTAGCACTGCTTCTCAATTATGACTGCTACATCTATAGCCACATATACAAAACCTATGCCCGAACCGTTATAAATCTACCACAACAAACAAATTTCAAACTGCACTATATATGTTATTATGCCACACACATGTTACAAACATAATCATTATTTCTCAGAAGGGCTAGTGCAGCGAAAACCAACCAAAACAAGCTGATATATTATATATATACAATAATATGCTTTCATTAATCACAAACCCTGATGCCAAACTGCAAAAGCTATCCATTTTTGTTTTCTTTCATAATTGGTGTTGTTGTTGATAGGAAAATCATGCATAAAACATCGTGATCACTTTATACCAATGAATTATGCATAGAATAATTAATTATAATGATAATGACTATATATATATATATAGTTAGTTGTCAATATATTAGGGTTGAACAGTTTCTAGTGTCAACATCTTGAATTATGGATGTGGACCAGTTTTCAGTGATTGAAGTAAATGATAGGAGACATCATTCATGTGAACGTCGTTAGCTTACAACTACCAAATTTAGATACTATTCTGTACCATATTTAATGCCAAACTCAAAGAACATACAAATTTGAATGATTTTTCTTTTCTTCTTTTTTTCTTCTCTCTCTCTCTTCCTTCGTCTCATTCACATGATCTGTCATGAACAGTGACAAGTGAATGAAAGTTACCTGGGGCAGTGGGTAAAATGTTCGTAGAATATCTGAGGAACCCAAAACCCATTATCCATAAATCTTCCAAACTTTTTATTTTGTTTTAGAAGGTATAAGAAGATTTATTTGTTATTTTAAAAAGTTTCTTTTATGTTGAAGCCATGATTCTCTTCACATTGTAATTAGCTGTGAAATCAAGACACAGGAATTAGAAATCTGTATCAATACGACAGATGACCAGCCACTCCATCGGAATCAATCATATCAAAAAACAAACCATTAAAATTCATTGGAATGAGATGATAAGTGGATTGAAACTTTTCTAAAATCTGGTGAGTCAACCCGACAATATTTCAATGTATATTTTTATGTTTTGTTTTGGTTATGTTTCTGAGAGTACACAGGAGTATTGAAACGTTTGAATACATTTTTGCAAATACGTAATTCGAACAAGTTCCATTCAATCACACAAAACACTCACTGGACCAAAACACATGCGCATGAATCTGATGTTTAGCGTAAGAGATTGAAAAATAAATTATGAAAATAATGTTAATCAATATGTACACTCGTGCCTTTAAGAGTACTACTGATGAGTACTAGATATATCACACTGAATCAGTTAAAACATTAATTCAAGATTCAGTGGTTCATACATGTAAAACTAGAAATAAGTTAATATTAATAATAACAATAATAATAAAATTATACATAAAGTAGCATTAAAAAACCAAACAACTTTAGTCCGATTTTGAAAAAACAAAGGTGCATGTTGGAGTTATTAAATGATTGGATATTTCCCATTTGTGTCACAGATTTATTTTTAAATCTGAAATTTCTTTCACACATTCATTTGTGCATCTCAAAGTTAATTGTAAAACCACCAGTGTTGCTAGTCATTTAACAACTCTAAGGTTTTTTTTTTTCTCCCTTTCTCTTATCTGGAACAAAACATTTCCATACAAATACAACCATACATATAAAATTGTAAAATTAAATTTTGTTTCCATAATTTTATGAAAAGTTCGAAAGTGTCACATATTAAAATTTGAGTCTGTCACATAACAAAATTTAGATCATTTTCTAATTGGCAGTGTCACATGTCAAAATAAAAAATATTTTAAGGTAAAAAATTATTCAATAGATCTAAATTTTTACATATGACACTTTTAAACAATGTTAACTCTAATTTATAACCACCATGTGTCTTTTTATAAAAATAAAACTAAATTAAGTCAAACATAAATATAAGGATCAAAAGTATCTGTACATAGAAACTAATTAAGCCTAATTTTTAAATATACTATCATTTTATAAAAAAAAATGGACTATTTTATATAATTCAGTTCATGGTTTGTTTAGTTTTTCAAACAGTTAAGCCTAAATTAAGAAGCAGTTTCGGGGTGGGAAATAGAAAAAAGAAAAAAGAGTAAACGCTAGAGATATATCGTATATAATATAATTGATGCTCTAATTGAATAGAATGGTTCGTGGTCCAAACCTCAATTTTCGACAACAATGACATAGTACCCTTCAAACTTCAAAGTTTAAAGTTAAGGAGTTCGACAACTATAGACAAAGTGAACATATCCATTATGGTCTTATGTTAGGTTCATGCATATGTTTCCTATCATTCTATGTCTACCAAGTACCAGAGCCTTTATCCTATAGGTGGATAAATGTAGGTTCTCGTGCCATTTAAATCTGTTTTTTTCTTGTTGCTTTTTGTTTATTAATTATCATTATTACATTATATTATTATATATTAAAATTTTTCTTTTCCTCATCTTATTAACAAGAAAAATAAATATCTAAATTAATTTACGAGTCTCTATATTAAATAAGATATAGTCATGTTTTTAATAATGGGCTGTTAATTTTATGATGATGTTATATAGACTATATATCAATTTGGGTAACACTTTGTTGTATACGATTAAAACAAAAAAGAGGAACATACACTACAAAATTTCGTTATTCTTTTTATAGAATATTATTGACAGGTTGTATTATGTCAATGACCTCTAATTTATGAATGAAGGTTACATACGAAACTTTACATTTAAATTTATTAATAAATACTTTTGTTAAAAATAAATAAATTTAAAAAATTCATTGCAAAAGTTCTGTCGGTACTTACTATCACAGTTATCGATGGTTTTAGTCCATCGATAACTCAAGATGGATACTTCCATTGACACTTTAGGTGATTAATTTTTTACTCAATTTGTTGGATGTTTATATTATATTAAGAAGAGATGAGTGAGAAGGAGGAGGCGTTTGGGCAAACTGGTGGGTAACATCAAGGATGATGGCTGAGATGAAGGCTCGCTTATAACTGAAGAAGAGGCTTGCTTGTGGCTAATGTAGAATGTGGTGGCTCACGCGAAGGGACATGTTGATGACATTGATGATGCCCGTTAATGTTTTTGGTGACATTGACAATAATGGCTTCATGAAAATGACTTAGATTGGTGGTGGTTGCATGACAACCTATCAGTGATACTTACCAAAAATAATAAACGAAAAGAAAGAGAGAAGGAACACCCTATCGCACAACACATTTTACTGACGGATTTGAGGTCGTCGGTAATTACCGACGATATTTATATCCTCGATAAATTTTACCAATAAATTTCTATTTGTCGGTAATCTGTCAGTAAATATGATTTACTAACATATATATGCTATTGTCGATGGGTAGTGATTGTCACTAGTATATGTAATTTTATTGTAGCAATAGAAGCACAATAATCCTCTCATAAAAGGACATAAAACAATTGTGATGATGTTCAAACATTATTAACATAGAAAATCCTAATGTTAATCGTGTGATGAGATTGTTCAAGGATGAATCATGAAAATATTTGTGATTTTGAAAGAAGAAAGGTAGATAACCACTCATAAAAATATAAAAAATGATTTCTAACTAGTAGTAAGGATGACACTTCTATTTTTATTTTCAAAATATACAATTTGTACAACAATATGCATTTTGATAAAAATATATTTGAAATGACTTTTAGCTGAATTTAAAAATGTTTTTATATTTGTTTTCAACATTGATAAGAAATCATTTGAGAATTTGATTTTTTAAATATGTTAGTTAAATTAGTAAAAATTGTTCTCATCTCTTTTACTCGTAACTATTATCATTTTTAATTACTAATATTGTTATCATTACTAAAAATGTGACAATAAAAAAGACAAATAAATTAAGTGACATAAAGATTATATGTATGAACATTCAAGAATGAATAGTGACTATAAAATAATTATATTTGAGAATCTATGCATGGGTGACTAGAGATGGCAAATAAACCCGTGCCCGTGGGTATCACCCGAACCCGTCCCCGTTTTGACGGGGAATCCCCGCTTTGACTGGGTATGGGTATGGG
>Ga0214542_1002704_pt1 | contig 36491 bp, 21 predicted proteins | sample CNSS1metaG_FD_160096 | JGI IMG/M metagenome (GOLD analysis project Ga0214542, IMG submission 160096) | Root nodule microbial communities from cowpea collected in UCLA plant growth center, Los Angeles, California, USA - CNSS1 | ecosystem: Host-associated > Plants > Roots > Nodule | place: USA...
ATGGCTACATTCAACTTCCGCGTATGTATTTTCTTGTACATCTCTGTTCCTAAATTTTAGAGCAACACAATTGTATTTTGTGTAATATAAAAAAAAAAAAGATAAAAACATAAAATAAAATTAACACAAAAATGTAAACTTTAAAAGAAATAGCTATCTTTGAATGATTAGTCTATTACTTGTTATTAAAACTACTTGTCACATGTCAAGCATTCAATCCATTAACTTTTCTTTTCCGAACAAAATCATTTTTTTCCGTTTAGTCACAATTTTTTCTTGCTTAATCTCTGCCCATCTCTTCTTTTCGCTTTGTATTACTCTTTTTTTTTTCTTCTCAGTTTGGCCAATCCCTTTCTCTTCCTTTTCTTTTTACTCACATTCCTCTCACTCTTCTTTCTTTGTTTTGTGACCTTCTCTCCTTTCTTTTTACTCTAATTTTTAATCACTTTGTGTTGCTCCCTTCATTCTCATAAACATTCTCTATTGCATTTTTTGTGTAGATTATTCAGGTAATGAGATTCTTACATCGTCGTTTGTGGAAGCTTCACAATCTTGTGACTCATTAATGATGGTGGTGAGCACTACTCTTTTCAAATTTTGTAGTTTTTTCAAAAAAAATAAAAATAAAAAATTGGATTGTAGGTAGTAATGTCCACATTTTCCATGTACTTTTTCAAAAGAATATTTGTGAGACATTTCTTTTATCCTATAGAAGCATTTTCAAACTGCCTAAGAGCTTTAGTTTGGTAACACCTACCGTTGTTCTTCATGATCTTTGTTTCTTTATTGAATCTTGAAGTACCTTCTCCACCATATTTTTTTAACCATGTTAGTGAGGTGTGTTTACGATAAGTTGAAAAGAAATAATATAACTTACATCTTTATTTTATCACCATTACCTTTTGCTTCTGGTGTTTGTTTCTGGTAACATATTTTATGCTTTGAACAAATTGTTCGTTTTTTTTTTTTATCTTTTACTATTGTTGCATAATCCAAATTGATGTTGCACACATGGTAATTCTTCTATTTTCCCCAATAAATATTAAGAAGGTTTTATCATAATCATTTGCGATATACTTCATGAGTATTAGTTTATTATCTTAGAAAGAGACTACCTTTGCAGATTGTTATTTAGTTAGAAGAAGAGAAATGTTAAGGTTGCATTATATATAAATGGACTAACAGAATAACAAAAATCAGGAAGCAAAGTTGCACGATTAAAATGAAAATTTATTTTAGTGGCAAAGCAAATTCACAAAAAAGGACTATATCAAAAGAAAACAAGTTATTATCATATCAAATCATAGGTAATTATTTTTCATTTAGACCATTCTTTAATTTAACAATTATTATATAATGTTTTTTCATAGTTTTCATCTAACTTTCTTCCTTTTTTTAATTTATTAGGAACACGACTGAGATATTTGGATGATGATACCTCTTCAAGTACCCATAATATGAAGGATAGAGCTTTAAATGATATATCTTCACTGATTATAAATAAAAGTTCTGAAGCAATTAACCTTTACGGTCCAAATACAAATGTTCATACACAACTAAGTAATACTTTAACAAAGAAATTGAGAACAACAACAAACAATTCCATTCAAGTAAATCTCATGAGTAAGTTTGGTAACACAAACTCAATATCACAACGACAATCAACAAAAGGAGGCACAAAAGATGGTTTCACCCTTAATAAAAATGTGTTTACTACAACAAAAACCTATTACATATCCATATATATAATATGCACCTATAATTATATGCTATGTAAATTTAATAATTTGATGATGATATCTTTCCTAGCTAATTTTTTAATATGGATTGAATGACAAATGGTGAATCATTATGCAAGTAAAGTTTTATAATGGATATTGATTATGATTATGCTAATATGCATGATGTTTGTTTGAATTCAACTGTTACAAAAGGTATGTTACAAAAGTATTTTGTATAGAAACCCAATAATGTTATATATAACAAATTTATATTTATAGGATTATTTATAATGTTTAATTTATATATAATATTATGACATTGGAGATCATGTATATGTATGCCAAGAATGTAGAGTTTACATGTGACTTCAAGAAAGAATTAAACCAAACACTAGAAATCCAAAGTTTTTTCTTTGTTGTGGTAATGGGAATGTTTAACTCCCACTTTTATAGGATCCTCCTAATCTTCTTCAATATCTATTGTTTGACAAGAACTCAAGTTAGAACAAGAATTTTCAAAAAAACATTTGTTTATATAACATGATTTTTTTTCCTTTACTTCACCAAGAGCAAAATTAGATAAACCCTCCAATAATGAAAAAAGGGTCACCTACTTTTAGAATATAAGGTCAATCATGTCATCTTATTGGTAGTTTGTTACCTATGTCTGGTAATGCTCTTGAGTTTGCACAACTTTGCATATATGACACAGAACATGAAATTCAGAACAAACTTATAAATTCAAAATCAATTTTTTTTTAATTTCAATATTATATTACCCATTCACTTTATAAAACTTTACACTAATGATTTACTTGAATTCCATTTTTTTTAATATACAAGTTTGAAAATTCTCTTGATCCACATGTTGTCGTCAATTTAACATGATTGATGAGTACAATGTTTTCGCTAAATCTTATAGAATGGCAAAGGAAAATTTTGATTCCTCTGCTAAAAATGAATTGAGATTAAAACTAATTTATGATGGAAAAACAGATAGAAGAATTTATAATTTACTCATTGTGTCTGAGGTAGTTGCACAGTGGGTAAATTTATAATTATAGTTAGAGGTGTTGACAACCCATTAAATAACACTACAAGAATTCAAGCAATTAGAATCAAAATATTAGTGTCGACTTTATCCTGCATGCTATTAGAGTCAAAAATAACAACGACTAAGAGTCACAAAATAAAATGTTAAGTTTAGCATGGGCTATGCGACTCTTGATAATCACCATTAGCGTCCCTCAAGGGACGCTAGTTACTCAATATTAAAAAAAAAACGTATTAAAAAAAATATAAATTTTAGAGCAACGGTTAGGGGACACAATTGTATTTTAGACTAGCATCGCTCGAGGGACACTTTGATCTTATTTTGTAAAAGTAATGGAAAAGGATAGATTAAGCCGCAATCGGTAGGGTCAGTTAGCCGACACAAGTTAGCAAAAATAAAAAAAGGAAAAATAATTTTGCAGAGATGGCTTGGAGTAAAGTAAAAAAAATATTATTAAAGAATAGAGTGGGTTGACCGACACTCTTATCTTATTTTTAATGGAAAAATAGATTAAGATATTAAGGAGGGCTAAGGGACACAATCAGTAGCGTGAGATAGGCGATGCAATTTAATAAGAATAAAATAAAAAATTAATTTTGCAATGACTTGGCCTAAGTTAAAAAAAAAATTATTTTTTAGAAGGGAGAGTGGGTTGGCCAACACTTAAAGAAGTAGGTGAAAAGTTGAGATAAATTTTAACTTTACCAATTGCCTCATTTTTACTTTACTAAATTTTAACTCTTCGTTTTCGTTCTTGCACGCAGAGAGTTTCTTTCTCTCCATTCTCATTTTGCTTCCTCTCTTTTCTCATTTTCAATCCCTCCACCCAGAAAGTTTCAGTCTCCTCTTTAATTGGCGCTCAACGGAAAACCATTTCGGCCCTCGTGAGTTATGGTTACTGAAGAGTGGCAGGATCGACCCTGAAGACATGGTGGAGCTGTCGACTGTTGGGCCCGGAAGATGTGGTGGGTTCATATTCGTGTTCTCTTTGGTGTTTCTTTGGTGCTGAAGGAGGTGGGTAGTGGGCCCCGAAAGGGAGATGATGGCTTCGATATTTTTCTCGCATTCTCTATGAAATGAGCTAGTGAGTTCTAATCCCTCATATTTGAATATATTTATCATTTGAAGAAATTGGTTTCCCAATTGATTGAATAACTGTTTCCGAAATATTTGGTAACTATTTTCCCAATTGAATACCCTGTGTTATAGCTATTTTTATCTACCTAAGTGAAGGCAAGTTGGTGGGAGGCCAACTGGAAAAAAGGGGTTGTTGTAGTGTCGAAGTGGTGGCCCTGCAATGTTGGAGTATAGGTGGTGTAGACTCCAAGGGTGAGGGATTCTATTAATTCATTAGTATTCTATTAATATTCGTTTTGCCACATTTGAATATATGAAGCATGTTTGAATGTTTGAAGTGTGTTTGCTACATAAGATTCTGAAGAAGTTAACGATGCATTCTGCTATATTCTTCTTAGTAGTATGAGGAATCTATTTTATTTTACTAGTATTTGGCCAAATCATAAGTTGTTGATAATTTGATTTGTGAATGAGGCATTCAGTGCATGTGCATAATGGCTTTGAATATGTGCAGGAATGGTTATTGCTTAAACAAATATCAGAATCATTCACAAAGCATTCTCTCTGTCAGCATCACAAACCACTTAGGTGAGTCACTGTAAATAAATATAAATGATACTCTTTCTGTTGTTGTTAGTTTGCATCCTGTAATCTTTATTTTTGAAAAAAGGGTTATGTTTTTGTAATTAGTGCTAATCTAAATCTCTACTATGAGAGACCTTGAAATTGGCACGAGCTAAAGTCTTATCTATTAAGACTCTCTCGAACCTACAACTGCAGCATATTACTTGTTTCTTTATGAGCAAATGGTTTTTGATGAGATATGAAGTAAATGTTGCTTAAGATTTAAGAGAAAGAATGTATTGATCACTAATACTTTGCTTTGATGGTATGAAAGAAAGTGGTTTAGTTTTAATTTGATTTTTGAACACGTAGTGCAGGTATTTGATTTGTGAATGAGATGTGCAATATCTTTTTTAGTTAGTAGTTTTAATTTGTATCTTATTTTTTTCTAATACTATTTTAATATTTTAGAGTTTGGTGTCCAGATTTTTGTTCTAAAGTTATGGAGTAATTTTTTTTATTTATATACAGAGCGGTAGAAGCGCAAAAATGACAAGTTAATTTAAAAGCACTCTTGTATTCATACCATATAATACTAAATAATAAAAATATTTTAAAAGAAAACTTATATTGGAATATAGTTTATTTTAAGATTTTTTGAGTTTATAATTTACAAATTGCTATTACTTTAATTAGTATTTTTTTAATTTGTTTTCTAATACTACTTTAATATTTCAGAATTTGGTGCTAATTTTTGTTCCAAAGATTAATTTTTTTAGGTTAAATTATTCATTTGGTCCCATTTTCGTAGCAAAATATCAATTTGGTACCTCAATTTTTTTTATCTCAATTTGGTCCCTATTTTGGGAAATTTGATGCAATCAAGTCCTTTCCGTTAGTGGTGTAGTAACGGTGTTAAATGGGGTGCCACGTGTTAGTTTCTAGATTTTTTAAATTTTTTTTTGAATTTTTTTGAATTCTTATTTATTTTTTTAAATTTTTTTAAAAAAATTAAAAATTTGCCACGTGTCAAGCTGACATCGTGCCACATGGTCGTGACAGTGTCACGTGTCACAATTATGTCAAGTGTCATTTTCTATATTTAAATTTTTGTCTCAATTTAGTCCCAATTTTTGTAAAAATTGTGCAATTTCGTCCCCCTCAAAATTGAAACAAAAATTAACTTTTATATAAATATTATACAAATATTTTTATTAAATTTGATTTTTTTTTATTCAAATTGATATTTTTATTATATATTTTCAGCAAAACTAAGTTTATTTAAATTTGTTTCACATTCAATTTTATTTAAAATTATTTTCAAATTTTAAATTTATTTGTTTTTTATTGTTACATAAACTAGTTAATTTTTCTTAAATTTATATAATTATTCTTTTTACACCAACTAAAACATTTGTATAGAAATTATTGAATTTTACACATTTTAAAATTATGCAATTATTTAAAATTTAAATTCAAATAAAAAACAATATTAAAGTATGATGTAAATATCAATATAATTTATGATTTTTTTATTATTAGCATTATTTTCTATTAACAACTTTAAAACAATTTTAAATAAATTTTAATGTAAAATATAAATTAAAATAAACTTAATATTGTTAAAAATATTTACTTGAAATATCAATTTTGATAGAAATATTTGTGCACATTTATATAGAAATTAAATTTGGTTTAAATTTGGAGAGGGACAAAATTGCACAATTTTTACAAAAGTTGGGACTAAATTGAAATAAAAATTAAAATATTGGGAACAAATTGAGAATAGGGAAATGACACATCGCATAATGGTGACACGTGACACTATCACTGCCACGTGGCACAATGTCAACTTGGCACGTGACAAATTTTTAATTTTTTTAAAAATTTTTAAAAAGTAAAAAAAAATCAAAAAATCCAGGAACTGACACGTGACACCCCATTTAACGTTGTTACTACACCACTATCGAAAAGGACTTGATTGCATCAAATTTCCCAAAATAGGGACCAAATTGATATTTTGCTACGAAAATAGAGACCAAAGGAATAATTTAACCATTTGTTTATTTATTGAAAAACAGGTATATCTTAGAGGTTAATTTAAAAAAATATATTCTTACATTCATACTATATAATACTAAATAATAAAAACAACAAAAAGGAAACTTATCTTGAAATTTAAGAAGTAACTGAAGGAAACTTAACAAGTAACAGTGAGAAAATTTATGGCAAGGTGTAAAAGAGTTTGACATCAACGATTCCCAACCATTATAGGAGAATTCTCCTTTTTACCATCAACGATTCCCAACCAAGTATTAATACTTAATCTTTTCACCATTATGTGTGAAACATTGTACTTCAAAAACTATTTTAAATGTAGTTTTTGAAGTTTACAATTGTGTTTGATAGTTCGTAATAATTCTTTGTTGGACATGTAGAAAAGATGGATCGTAGCTGGATGTATAACATGCTTGATCCTTTAAGGAGACTTAGACAAGAGTTCGTTACTGGAGTGACAGAGTTTGTGTCCAAAGCAATGGAACAAAACTGTTATATTTTAGATGGAGGGATCAGTCAAAAGTAAGAAAACGCCTTTATGATATGCTCACGAAAGCTATGAGCAAGCTGACCAAACCGATTTGCATTGGGGATAAGGCCTGGACTAAGTTGCTTAACTATCGGGACAATGCTAAGTTCAAAGAAAAATCCTCTCAAAATAAAATAAACAGATCTTCATCACGAGGTGGAGCACTACATTTTACGGGTCGCAACTCCCACCTCGAGGTTGCATTAGGGCTGGTAAGTTTTATTTAGCACATCTCTATATTTTATTACAAGATTAAAATTTGTTTTAAAAAATATAATCATACTAATTGCATAACATTTCTTAGGAGCGAAAACATGGTCGTCTTGTGGACCCAGATGAGTTATTTCTTGCCACTCATAAGAAGAAGGATGGTTCCTGGATAGATACACGTCCATTTCATTACTCGACTTATTTTTATTTTTTTTATTTAATTCTAACACTTTTCAAATATTATGATTGAATAGGAAGCATATTTGCAACATGTGCAGGATAAAGAATCTGATAGTTCTGTAGAATCTACAACGGAAAATAGGATTGAATGTTGGAAAGATGTTGTTGGAGGGAAGAGTAGAGGTAGAGTTTATGGCACTGCGGACTTGGCTGCAAACATTCATGATGGTGTGTCATCCCATACTCAACCTTCAACAATATCCCGCGTAATTCTTCCTACGAAAGAACAATTTCAAGAGGCAGAGAGACTTCGTGAAAAAGTAAGACAAGCCACTCAGAGAGCTACTGTAGCTGATGAGAAGGTTGCTGCAACATCTGAAGGCTTGATTGAAACAAATAAGAAATGTGCGATGATGGAAGAAGAAATGAAGTTGATGAAGCGACAATTAGCATTGGTGTTGGAAAGACAGACTACAAACTCTTCAACGGGTACCAGTCACGTGCACCCATATTATGATCCTTTATTGGATGATCAACCCATCCCTTGAACATGGACTTCATGAGGTAAATCATATTATAACTTTGTCCTAGCTAAATTTCAATATTTGATGCAAATTACAACTTTGTTAAAGTTAAAATTTTTATAGCCTTTTCTACAAGTTGTGGTTCTTAATTAGAGGGTGTACAATTGTTTATATGTTTTATATATTTATGTCTTACATATTGATTTTTCATTTCACTAGTACTATATTCAATGGACATTTTGTAGAGCTGAGTGACCATGACTTCAACTTTCTTAGCTTTATTTTCCAGTTTTAGTTAATAGGCTTTTTTGAATGGTGAACATTGTAAACAAATTATGACCTGAACTCTTTACACTTTGGTGCATTATCCACTTACTTAGGTTTTATAAACTTATATGCATCATAATTTGATATCTATGACTCAATGAAGGATGAATGTAGTTTAATTAACTATTGATTCTAATTAAAATGACTTCTGAATGGATAATTGAGATTATATTGATTATGTAATAGTGATCATGCTTGTAGGTAAAATTTGGGTTAAGAACAAAAGAAACTGGACTTACTGTGTAGCTATAGTAGCGTCGTCCATCCCTCGCAATTTGCATCGGCTAACCCACGCGTCCTTTAATAATTTAAATTTCTAAGTGTCCCCTAGTCCATGCATTCAAAATGCATTTTTAATTATTATCTACTATTATTGTCAATTAGCCCAAACATCATTTAATATAAAGCGTCTGTTAGCCCACACACTAAATGACCGTTTTAAATTATTATTTGTTATTATCATCGTATGGCCCACACTAATAGCGTCCATTGGCCCACCCTAAGCTCATTTAACCAAACATATTTGTGTCCAGTGACAGATCTTGACCTATATCTTTGGGGGAGCCAAAATAATACATTCAAAATTTGTATTATTAATACAATAAAAACATGAGTATAATTGTAACTATAAAAGAATTCACACACATACGTAAAATATATAAGTATATAAATGATTGTCCTTAGTTTCTTAAGATCCTTAACCAATAGTTAAGTTTCTTAAGATCTTTCATCAATAATTAAAACAAAACTAAAAGTAATTGAATCAGAGCTAAAATGGTCTACAATAAATTTATCTTTCATTTTATTTTACAATATATATATATATATATATATATATATAAACTTAAGACTGAAAAATAATTTATCATAAACTAATAAAAATTAAAATACGTAATTCCCAGAAACAAAATATATGATAATCAAGTTACAAATAAAAATCGGTTATGAAAAAACATATAATACATTATTTTTTTCTTCTATATTATAAACAATGAATAAACCAAAGACTTATATTTCTTCAAGTGAGACAATACACTTACCTTCTTTTTTTTCTTCGATAATGGAAGAGAATAAAGGAGGGAAATAAGAACAAAAATAACGAGTTTGTGTCTAATTATTTTTTTTTTCATAAACAAACGAAAGAAACACGAGTGAAGAGAGAGATGAGAACAAAAATAACGAGTTTATGTCTAATTTCATTTTTTTGTTCATAAACAAAAGAAAAACACACACAAATAAGTGTGAAAAATCACTACAATATATAAAAAATTAAAAAATAATTGGAAAAAAATTAAAAAATTAAAAAATTAAAAAAATTAAAAAATTAAAAAATTAAAAAATTAAAAAATTAAAAAATTAAAAAATTAAAAAATTAAAAAATATTTTTTAATTCTTTATTATATTTAATTTATGTTTTATTATTTATTAATATTAAATATTATACTTTATAAAATAAATAAAAATATATTCAATTAAATTTTCATAAATTTTCAACATTTTCAATATATATAATCCATAGTTTAAAACATTTTAAAATAAAATATATAACTTTAAACTTTTTTTAAATAAAATATATAACTAAAAATTTTTTTTAAAAAAAATAGGGGGGTCAGGCCACCCGCCTGCTCTTCTTATAATCCGCCACTGTATAGATGTATGTTCCCGTACATATGGGGTCATACAGAACTATAAGAGTGTATTTAAGAATATGGTGAACGTAAAGAAATGTACAACAATTATGATTACGACATAACATTGATGGGTTTTATTGATATTTACAAAAAGAATAAAATCGGTTACAAAAATAAGGAAGTCATGATTAGATTAAATAATATAAAAAAGGGTTCAATATTCAAGGTAAAGAATATATTTTTGTATTCATATTTTACTCACACCTAAACTAAAAGTATTATTGACTTAAGTGTCGGAGTGTTACAGGTATCCAACCTCCATAAACATTGCTAAGTAGTAGTCCAGGGAAACCTTGCCAAAAAGAAACAAAAGATCTAACATTTTTGAGACAACTTGATTTCATACAAGAATAATATATATTAATTATTAAGATTGGTATTATGATTATTATTTGGGAAAAATAAGGTGTAACAGGTAGCAATTAGGACAGTGGTCGATCTATAATCATATTTTTCAATATAAACTAAGAATCAATTTCAGCTGGCGGTGTTCTTCTCCTCGTGCAGTTCAAATTGGAAAAATAATTTATACTACTATTTTATAACACCTTAAATGATTCTTTTATTTCATGGTCAATTTTAAATGTATGAGAAAACTGATAGATATTTTATGTTAATATGGCAGCAACAGACCGAAAAAGCCAAGTAATCACTCACGCAGAACAAAATTCCAGAGGAGTTGATATACAGAGACATTAATTAGCTAAGGAGGAAAATGCTTTTTCTTTTTAAATTTAAGATAACTTTGTTGAACTTTTTAAATCTAGAGAACAAATTTTGAGATACATATATATTACAACCCATGCGATAATATTTATATACTAAATGATTTAAATAAATAAAATTTGAACTTAAAAGATGAAACAGCGGTTTTGGAGCAGATAGGAGCACAAGGTGTTGTGGAGCATGAATAGGTCATTGGGACTTATTATCGGTCTAGTCCACCATCATGGTGCCTTTATTTCTACTTCTGATTTCTGAAATTCAATACTGATGAAGCTTCAAGCACATGTGGTGTGTATTATATATGCTACTATATAATTATTTGGTTGATGCATGCACGCATTCCTCATAGATGCATTGTTAGTTGAAACATACGTAGATTGAAATATTGAGTACGTTAATGTTAGAGGGAGTGAAGTACGTAGGAACTAAGTGCAATTTGATTTGTTGGAACATCGTTAACCATGCTAGATTTAATGATAATAAAAGTTTAGCGAAACATGCATAAGCATAAGAAAAGAAATAGCGGAAGGAGTTTGAGACGTGGAAGCCACTGATCCCGAAGTATGAATACGTATGATAGCATCTTTCGTGAAAGCAACGTTAAACCCCCACGTGCCTCGAATGTTCTCTTTGGATCGAATCTCCTCCAATGCTACCATCGCAACCCTTCTCTCTTTCTCTTCCTTCCATGTAACATCAATTCCTTTCCAACTCATTTCTATTTTAATCCCACATACCATTGCAAACTTCTCCACTCCAACTTCACTTGGACTCCGTTTCAGAGTACCCAGCTTTTTTATTTTAGGAATATAATTACTGTCATTTGTTTAGTTTAGTTTATAAGGGGAAGAAAGATTAATGTATTGTGGGAAGTGTGGAATTGAATGAAGTGAGCGGTAAAATAAAGAAAAGAAGAATGGATTTAGTTATAGCATTAGGAAACGAAAGGATGGGAAATGTGCCACGTATCCCCGTTAAGCACGTGGTGGTGGTTTCCATACCCGTAACGCTAGGCTTCCATATGATGTGAATACATTACTGTATATAGTATTCTTTAAACCTTAATTCCCTGCTCTGCATCCAGTACACTGCATTGTTTCACACATTAATAATTTATATATCTATTTGGTAATGCAGAACTACCTGAATTTAACCCTGCCTCTGGAACTACATCATCAAATCAATATTGAACTTTCCTTAAACACATAAAACGTCTCTGATTCTCAAACTAGTGTGGGTCAATTCATAGTTTTAAGCTGGATGATGATTTTTGGGCACGCGGCTTGTTAAAGAATGAGTGGAGAAGCAAGTGTTTGACTTATGAAGCTGAATCAGTATCAGAAAGTAAGGGCAATGAAGAAAAATCCAGTGTCGAAGGAGACACGCCCCATCCGCCTATGAAACAGCACAGCATAACATGAAATTGACATCAACATCAAAGACTCACACAAACACATGCACACCCTTCCTTAATTTTAACGATTCCCCAACCGCCCACGTTCCTCCCAACGCTTCCACCACACATATATTCACACACACCAACAAATCCCTCTCCAATCTCACTCTCACTCCATCCCCACCCACCCTTCTTATATCACACCTCTCCCAAATAAATGTTCCCACATACCCTTATTACCGCGGCTGCCCTTCAACGCATGTTGCATCATCACTTTCCCACCCCAATGGAACAACGTTCGAGGTGGAAACCCAACATCGAGGTCGCGCCCAATTGTCCTCGTTGCGCTTCCAGCAACACCAAATTCTGTTACTACAACAACTACAGCTTGTCGCAGCCCCGCTATTTCTGCAAAGCCTGCAGACGCTACTGGACCAAAGGCGGCTCTCTCCGCAACGTCCCCGTCGGCGGCGGCTGCCGCAAGAACCGCCGCGCCAAGTCCTCCTCGCGCCACAACCAAACCCAACGCTCTTTCACCTCTCATCAAACCCATCCAAACAACAACGCCTCTCGTGAAATAGACATGGCCCTTGTCTTCGCCAAATTCTTGAACCCCAAACAAAACGTTGGAGAGGATAACAATGCCTCCTCTTCTTCCAACAATTACTTCACACCCGACACCGTTCAAACCGAGAATGATACTGCAGTTGTTCAGTCGCCGAACAAGGGTTTGTCGTCGGATCCTGCCATTGTTGAATCCGACTCCGACGCGGTGGTGGCAATTGAGAATTTCGGTGGGGAGGAATTGAGTTTGGGTGAGATTGACGACTTGGAGAGGCTTCTGGGTGTGTGTGGTGATGAAGACGGTCTCTGGTGTGATGCTACCTTGTCCTCTTCCGTTACTTGGGAACCACCCGTGAAGGAATTGGAATACTCGATGCCGTTGAGTGAAAACGATGCCCAATTATTACCCATCACTTCTGCTTCTTCTACCGTGCATTCAATGAGTGACACTTGCTGGAGCAGTTGGGGTTCCTTAGATCTTTCAGCCATGGAAGTGTTCTCATCAACTCCTTGATCAATTCGATCTGATGATTTTACATGAACTTCATAAGATCTGATCTTCTTCTTATTATTTGAAAAGAAGAGAAGAAGCAGAGAGAGTTAATTAATTACGCTACGAATACCTCACATGTGTTCCTATATTTCTAAAAAGGTAGAATCTTATAGAAATTGTTTGTGTTTAGTGGATGTAGAATAAAGTTGTATTTGGGGTCGTGGAAATGCAGTTGAGAAAGCTATATATACCCTCGGATCTGAAACTCGGTTCACGCAGCCCATCTGTACCTTTTGGAATATATACATACTAATCATATAGATACTATAAACTTGAATTTTCTATGCAATCTCTTCACTCTTCATATCATACATTAATTCTTGTAGCCGTTGATTTCAGTCAAAGTTTTATAGTTACATCTCAATCTAATATGTATTCAACACGACAATATATTAATTCGTATTACAAATATAAAAAAGTATGTTTATCATATTTAAAAATTGTATATTATTGACGTTAATGAGTAAAAACTGTGTTTTAATTGTTTTTAGACGAACGACAACAGTTTTAGTCGTTTCTAGATGGATAACAAAGGTTTATGCATGTCGTGGGATTCAGAGTGATGGATTCTATTTTTTTTTTCAGATCCATGTACTAATAATTTCTCTTGACTAATCAATTCCAATTTTTTCACACGCCTGTTCCAAAACCCTAGTCATTTTTGGGGTAAGGTTTCCTTCACCTTCTTCATACCCACGAGTGGTGCATGCAATTGATATTAGGATGGAGTATATTTCATAGATTGACTCCACCCAATGACGAGAAAGACCCCTATAATAGTTGCGTAGGAGTGTTTCATAAGTGGACTTTACACCAATGATGAGGAAGAACCCTAATACTGGAGTAGGAGACACACACACAAACACTATTACCTTATAACGAACTATATCTTTCAGAACCCTTCATCCTCCTTTCAAGCGATTTTTCTCAGTCTTGGTGTCCCTTTTGTGAGTCAGATTTTGTAACTATCTCCTCTTCCATCCACCAACAAATGGATATGGGGTTCGTTAATATGTCTCACTTTTTCTTCTATGTAATTGTTGGTTCTGAATAAATATCTCACGAGTTAATATGGCTTTGGTTATTTCTACAACTTCGCATACCTTATGCTAAGTTTATATACTACAGTGTTTGACTTAATAAAAAATATGATAAGTGTGGGTTCCCAGGCATGATATATATACATATAATCTAGAGAGAAAGTGGGGAGGGTACGTCTAACAGTTCTATTTTGAACTTCTTTACCATAAATAATGTATTTTTTTTTTCAAGTTAAAGTGAAACTTAAGATTTGATAGTTTATTTGCTATATTTTAAAGTGAACATTTTTTATTGTGGAACGAACGTAGGAATGAATTGTTGAAATTATTCTGACTTAATTAAGTGCTAATCCCGACATACATATATATATATATATATATATATATATATATATATATATATATATATATATATATATATATATATATATATATATATATAATAATTCGGAAAAAAAAATTGTGTGGTCCAAGTTGTTATCTGAAAAGTCTAAGATGGTGGATTTTGTATCTTGTTATTCACATCTAAAAGAAGTTATTCAAACACGAGATACTTATGCATTCCGGGAAGAATATGAAAAAATAATGATATTGTGACTACTAAATTTTAATAACTTTCTCTTACAACTTAAAATATCATTTTGTAAGTGATTTTGAAATATAAAGAAATTAGAAAATGAAAAAAATAAATAGTCACTTATAAAATATCACATCGTATTATAAAAAAATATTGTCAAAATTTAGTTATCAAAAAATATTTTTTAATATTTTTCGATATAAAATTTCTTAGATTTCGATTTGAGTGTAGCATGAAAGATTTGATTATTTTAGGTGACGACAAATGTAGTCGTGGTACACGAGTAGGTTCTAGGTAGCAGTTTGGAAGGGAAAATGTTGAGGTGGTGGGATAGAATTAATGAATTAGTTATAGTCCATATGCATGTAATAAAGTAAAAGACGATAGGGAAAAGAGTCCCACCCATATTCCAACTTAGTTTGCTTCCTTCCATCGTTTTCTCTCTTCTATAGGAAAATTTACAGATGGAATCACCTTACACTTTAATATCAATTATGTCCTCGCTTTATTTCTGGTTTTGCAGCTGTACACCACCCACTATATATATTGTGAAAAATAAAATCTGTATATTTGTTATTTAAAATTTAAATATATTATTACAAGTGGAGAAGCACTAAAAATGGAAATTAGTATACTACAATATTGCTAAGATGTTATTTGGAATGTAAGAAAGTAAAATTTATTTTTGCAGACATAATATTAAATTGTTTCTCCCTTTTGTGTTATCAGAGAAAGGAAGAGGGGTGAAAATCGATTGTAGAGAAGGTTCGTAAGAAGCGGAAGATATGTTGCTTTAATTTCTAATGTTGTTCTTTCTATCCTTCTTCAGAATTCCTAAAAAGGTTGCTAGAAAATTGATTTAAATGCAGAGTACTTTTGTGTGAGGTAAAGGACAAGAAAGTAGGAAGATTGATTCATAGAGATGGAAAAATATTTGTAACCCGAAAGAGTTTGAGATACTTACAATAAAAAACATGCTATTTTAACGGTATACTTCTAGGAAAATGATGTATAAGGGATTTATTGCTATCAAGTGTGGTCTAGTGCGATATAATTTTTGAACAAACTGGTTTAGGTTTTGACAATCAGAAGTTTTAGACGGTGCAAATATTAATGTTTCTTGCTTTTTTTCTGATTATGTTTTTGTTTAGGATGATTGTCTAATATTTATATTTGTATAATTACTCTCTATCTTTTTTTTTTTTCTTTCTGACTTGATGGTATATGTAAGTTTGGATAAGCATTATTTGTTTGCTTATAAAAGAAATGTACAATTTTTTAACTACAAATGAAATTTAACATTATACCTAACCTATTAAGTTATAAATTGATATAAAGTTGTGCATTTTAACGCTTTTCTTTTATTAAGCTTTTAATTACCATATACGCCTGGTTGGATATTAAAATATTCGAACTTGAGAAAGAAGACACATACATGGTGTCTTTAAAATATATTTAAAAATATTAAAAGTAATATTTTAAAGATACAATACAATACCAAAAATACAATAAAAAAATTCAAATTTTAAAAATAAATATTGTTTCTTCATAAATAGGACATTTGAAGTGTTAAAAGCATGTGATGGACTTCACCGACCCAATCACGCATGTGTGTCATCAATCATCGCGAAAGGCAGGATAGTTAAGCAACGCTGTTAGGCACCAAATTGAATCGTATTTTGTTAGAATCATACCATACCATACCAACTTCTTACGGTATTAAATATAAGTATTTATTGTCAATATAAATTGAAAATAAATGATGATGCCTAAAATTTATTCAGTAATATTTTTAATAATAAGAATGAATAGAAGAAATAATTAAGAAAGGGATGGATATATGTACCTGAAGCCATGGGTGGATAGCTGTCCAAAAATGTACTAATTGCTTTCAAGGCATTCTGCAGAGATTAGAGCTCCCAGTTAATCTAAAAGTATTGATTCTTCTTTTTCACCACAAAAATAATTTTTTTTATTTTTAAAAATTAATATTAGAAAATTAAAAGCAAAATCATCATTGTATTAAAATAGACCGACATACAAAATATAAATAATGCTCGTTTTGTCACAAAGTAGAAAAAAAATCACAATTTTTTTTAATTGAATTATGCTATTACTCGTTGATATCATCACTCTATTCTAAAAATAATAATTTAAGTTTAAAAATACTTTAACAATACTTGTGTTGAAAAAAAAAAGAAATTAAATTTTGAATGAGGAAGATACCAGTACTAGTTCACCCGGTTTTATTGGAAGTTCCTCCAAGCCCGTTATCTTGCTGCAAATAGCTACACATAGTTATATCTGCCTTTTATAAGAAAAAAAAATGTTTAGAAATTAGAGAACAGATATCATGGATTTACCTAATAACCAATCTTCCTTCAACTTCTTCAAACCAAAAGAATCTGCATCCTTTTGAGAAGGGTAGCTTCTTTTTGTCGTTTCCCCACTCTGCAAACAACATTAACAAGTGTTCTCTTTTATTAAAAAAAGAAGTTTAAAGTTTTACAATGCAGATTACCAATTTAAAAAAGGTAAATGATTTGTAGGGTCAGAGAAGAAATAAACTTGCTAAAACTGTGTCCGGATTTAGCCCACCCGTTGTTTATGACGAACCCAATTTCCAATAGGAAGTGATAAGGCCACACAAACCCAGAGTATTTGGATATTGTTGTGAGAGATGCTGATTCAAAGTTGATATAAAAAATAAGACTGTTTTCTTTCTGTATGTCCATTATTACTAAACACACCCCATACTGATTATAAGATTAAAATATTCTCTCACCACATTACATCACCACTGTTGTTCAAGGATGTCAATGTGAGTCGATCGACTCACATGGATTGGCTCAACACGAGTTTAGTTAAAAATGAGTGAGTTTAACTTCGTTTTTGAATCATAAATGTTGAATTAGTGAGTTGACCTACTTACAATTTTTTTTTTTGTAATTTATTTTATATATTTATTTCATAATCGTGAAAGTAAATTGACTTAATTTATTTTTGTATAATAGTAGAATCAGAGTGTTCACTCAATTCTCAAAATATTATTATAAAGACATTAGTTAAAAATTAAAATATCAACTTATATAACTTGACAAATAAATAAATTAAACTTTCAAACTATTCAAATATTATTGAGCAACATTTATTAAATTGTAAATTTATATAATTAGAGGCAGTAAATAGTTATAATAAAAAAATTAAATATTGTAAAAAAATTAATAGTATTGTTATTGATAGGTTACGGATCAACCACTTTAACTCATGAGTTAAGTGAGTCGAATAAATTTAATCACAAAATAAAATTTGTTCAATCTAAACGGTTATGAACAAGGTTGACTCAGTCATTATAACTCATTTTAAGATTTGTAAATAACAATAAAAGAGGAGAGAGAACCTCATTTCATATATTATGTAAAACTTATTTAAAAAAATTAATTTCCAAGATTATCATTGTAGAAAACTTGTTCTAAAAATTCTTTTATTAGAAGGTAATTCAAAATCGTAAGATAAAAATATCAGAAAACTTAAATCTTCAGATATTCTTGAAACAGATTTTACAAAGTATAAAATAATCATTTTGAGAATTAGGACGTAGCTAAAAATTGTAGGAGTGGAAGAAGAAAAAGACGAAAACAAAAAGAAGGAAAAGAAGTGAGATACCCAAGTGCCAAAACACTGTAGCCATGAGTTTGGCCTCTCTCACATCTTTCACGTTGACATCTTCCACATTGATATCTCGCACAGCAATTTTTACATTTGGACCCATCGCTTCCATCACGCTCTGCAAGAACTTTATCACATTCTCCTAAATCAAAAAGCAACGCAGGGAGTAATTTGTTAGAGTTAATCGAAACCATGAAATGCACATTATTGAAAGAACGTAAAGAGAAAAAGAAGAGAAAATATTGAAACTAACCTGGCCTTTGTAGGGACTGTAGAAGAGGTAGTCCTGGTATTCACAATCATCTGAAATCAACTGTTGCAATTCCTCAATGTTTTTATCATTCAAGGCACGGTGGAAATCTTTCACAACGCTCTCTATAACCGAACGTGGCACCAATTCACCACTTTCCCCTGCCCCCACTTTCCAGTTTCGTAACCCTATTTTGGGCCTCTTTTCTCCCACCAACGTCAATGGAAACAACGCACCCTTCAAACGAGTACTCTTGTTCTTGTTGTTGTTGTTTATTTGGGCAATGCATGGTCGTGCGTCACTGATCTTAATTTTTGAGCTTATGCAAGTTCCTAATGTGGCACACGTTTGGGGTAGTGATGCCATGGCTAGCAAAACAAAACGAATTTGTGAATTGAAACAACTCGGCGCTTATTTCATTATTCTAAGTTACTTGCCAAGTGGTCTTTGCATCTAACTAGTGTCCATAGTTTTTCATTTAAGAAAGGAATGAATGCTATTGGAGGCACGCTTTTTGTGAAGTTCCACATCTTTTACAACCTTTTCATTTACATAAAACATTAAGAGATAATTGTGAACTAAACTTAAATGAGAGTTAGTGACAAAAGTTAATTGACATTTTGTGAGTTATATTATAGAAGGAAGGTGTGATTTGAGGCGATTGAGATGATTAATTGAGAAGTTGAGTGTGATAGATAGATAGACATAGAAAGACATAAAGGAGTAAATGGTTAGATTTAGGTTAACATTTGTGATTGGAAGATTATACATGTGAAAGGGCACAGAAATTATTGTTGTGGCAGATAATGCAACGACAAGCAAGGGTCCCTCAATCATGAATTATGATCTCACATCACAAGAATGTTTGCTTTCCCATTTTCCATCCTCTTCATTTAATGAACCTTTGCTTATTCTCTACCTTCGTTTTTCGGAAACTAAAACCTACACTCAATTAATTAGTTCAAATGCTAGGGACAAAAAGTTTGTGTATGCATGACCCTTCAGCAGAACAGCAAGCACACACATGCATGATGGGATATTTTAACTATTGCATTATTCTGTTTCTTCCTCATTTAACAAATCTGCCCCTTCCACACGCACTCATTAATTATTACTATACATACATATCAACATTTTCTACATCCATATAATTAAAAAATAGAATAAAATTAACCTTTAACATCTTTTTCAACGATCATATCTTCCTTAAATTTGTTGTATAATATTGATATAATATATTTTTTTATAGAAATTAACACATTTTTTTAAAGTGATTCTTAAGATTTGATCTAATAAATTAATGTTAAAAAATTTATAATCGTTTTCAATTCCATATATATATATATATATATATATATATATATATATATATATATATATATATATATATATATATAAAAAAAATAAATAAAAAAAATATATATATATATATCTATATATATAAAGAATAAAAGTACAAAAATAGTATACACATCTAATTCAATATATTAATCAAAACTAAATAAAAAATATTAAATTGAAATTTTATTTAAAATATATACTTCTCATTTTCCATGAGGTTTTTATATGATTAGTATATGTATAACGATGTTCTAATTCAAGAGATTATTATTAGTGGTAGTATATAAGTTCTTTGTCTGTAATTTTGTGTAAGGTTATTCTTTGATTGTAATTTTTTAGTTTAGGACTTTAAATTGGACCTCAATTAAAACATAATCAATCAATTAAGAGTTGATGAGTGAAGGAGAGAATGGGGTGGACCAAGCAAATCATGAGAAGTGTGACTTAGAGTAAGGAAAGTCATGATACAAGCATAGGATATGCCATACTTGGATGTGGTACTAAGAGAGATATTCTATATTCTTTTCAAGTTTAGGTGCCATTGAGTTCTTAAATTTTGTAACCTAGAAAAAAAGGAAGTTTAATTAGTGGTAGAATTAAAGACAAACTTTTAGATATTATTTTAAAATAAAAAAAATGGTGTCACAATTAATATTGTTCTAGATCCTTTGGTTTTGTTCAGCATCTCTTAAAGAGAGTTATGTTCCCATTGTAACAATTTTTTTTTAATGAATAGATTTTCTTTTAATTTGGTGAGAGTTTATTTGTTGAGAGGTAATCACTTTTTTTCTTAGGCAGTGTTCTTTTAGGACGAATGATTTGAGGGAGAGGAAAATGATTAGAGGGTGAAGTTGGTGTTGTTTCTTTTAAAGAATTTGGAGGTGGTTTTGGAGTGCGTTAGAGAGTGAAGTCTGTGAAAGTTTGTAATTGGATTGACTTATGTGACATTAAAAAAAAGGTTTAAATATTATTGTGGTCCCTGATTTGGTTCAGTTTGTTTAATTTGGTCCTTTTTTCTTGCGTTCAATTTAGTCCCTGATTTGTTAAATTATATTCAATTTGATCATTTTTGTTGATGCTGTTTAAATTGAAAACGACATAGTGTACATGTTGACACTGTTCACTTGACGTGTATCACTGTTCACATTATGACCGATTGTGTTTTATTCAAATAAATCCTAGTTAAATTTGTTAAATTTAGTTCATGTTTTAGTTAAATTGGTTCAATATAATCTCATCCTTTATTTCATAACCATTCATCATTATCACCACCACCACCACTACCACCACTAAATTTAATTAAATCTATGTCTCAAATCTAATTCAAAGTGACATGTTCTCATCTCTCTTCTTACTCCATCTTTCATTTTTCTTCGCTTATATTTATTCTTATAGTGTTATATGTTAACACAAAACTTAAACATAGGAGATTGTCATATTTTATAATAAAAAAATCGTTTTATTGATGATCTTAAAAGATAATATGTAATTGATTTACTTCTATTGTCAATTAAACTTGATAGACGGTCAACTTCAAAATCATTTATATAGAAGATTTTTTATACTCTTTATACTCGTTAAGAATATATATTAATTAACTATCAAGAAGATATCGTGTCTACTTTAAAAAAAATCGTTTAATTTCATTTTTTTAAAATTTAATTTCAAACTTGATTTGATTGAGCAAATATTAATCGTTGTTAAAGAAAACTTTACTGAATAAATGAGCTGGATAAAAGTATAAGAAATATTTTTATTAATTTCAAATTCTCTGTAAATTTAAATTTTCTTATCACAGTCAATAATCAATTACGTGCAGAAGATGGAAATTTCAACACTTTTTGTAATTACTTCATTAATATATTATTTTTCTGTAAGCAAGTGATCCTAGTAATAATACACTCAATTCCTTATAAATATCTTAAATTCGAACCGTATGAATGTTAAAAAAAGAAAACACGATTAAGGTATAATTGAAAAGATTGCTCCTATAAAAACATAATATTATAACTAAAAGCCTAATTATTACTTGTTCTAAAATCTTACATGATTTTCTATAAAACCTTGTTTCTTTGCCACGGATGATTTTTTCAAAATCTAATTTAAATTCAGTAAAACAGATTAAATTTATAATTCAGATTCCTTTTAATTAGATCAATTAGATTTGAATTTTTTTAATCCAATTTAAATTGAATTACATTTAGATTAAATTTACTCTGTTAATTAGATTAAATATAATGAAATCGATATAATATATTTGACTATTAGGTTTCTTAGACAGAGTCAGGCTAACTTGACTCAATTTGAATGTCGACATGGATTTGGTTCACTCGGTTTGACTTAAGTCTCGGTCACCTCACCTCAGCTCGATCTTCAATCCTATCCTACTTGGCTTGATTCTTTAACTAGGGTTGACTCGACTCTATTCTTTGGCTTTGACTGACTCAGTTCAATTCTTCGATCAAGGTTATCTCAACTTTACCTTTCGGCTCTAGTTGACTTGCCTTAATTTTCAGATTATGTTGACTCACATTGACCTTTGGCCTAACCCGACTTGCCTAGGTCTTTAATCTGGGCAAACTCGACTTGACCTTTGGTCCTGATTGACTCACCTTGGTCTTTGGTCTGAGCAAACATATGTTGATCTTCGACTTGGACTGACTCAACTTGTCCTTTGGTCTGACACAGTCAACTCTACTGAAGTTGACTTGGCTTGATTTTCGTCTTAAGCCAAGTCACCTCAACCTTCAATCTGAGTCAATTCTGCTCGACCTTAAATCTAGATTGACTTGGTTTGACGTTGTCCTCTACCACCTTGATTTAAGTTAGATGCACTTTGATTTTGAATTTTCAAAATTTAAAAAATATCATGTCTAAATCTGATCCAAATCAATTAGGTGGATTCTACATAAAATCCAAATATATAAATTTAGATTTAAAATAAATTCATTTTAATAGACTTAAATAATATAAATTTAAATTATTATGGATTGAATTGTGTTGTCCATGCTTACATCTCATTAACTCAGATATTTTTTCTTAAAAAAAGTTCATGATAAATTTAAATCATATTTATTAAGCAAAATTTTATTTATCATAATAGCTTATTTCCACCCAGAGCGAGTTAACTGTAACTGTATTCAACCATGTACAGTGTTTAGATTATAATATCTTCTGCCCACTTCTTATTTTTTGCTTGAAGAATTTTGTCCTTTTCTTTTTTATAAGTCTGTTTGTTAAGTTTAACTTTGATTCAGCAAATTCAGAGAGGTAAGAATCATATGATTTCCAATTACATTCCAAGAAAGGTATGAAAGAAGTCAAAGATTAAAGGAAGAGGTAGAAGCAGTAATTGCAAACAAAAAATAATTATCGAAGAAATTAGTCACTAATCTCTAGTTGTTGTGGTTAGGGAATCATTTGTCCCCACCTTCCAAATCCCAGCTTATCCTAACCCTAAGGCCCACATGATCCCTAAACAGATACCAACTTGTTTTCATCCCCAAATCACTCCACATCTCCTTAAGTCCTCTGTTACTCAAATATCATTTTCTGTCCTTCAATTTTTTCTCTCTGTCTGCTTTCTTCACATTCAAGTTCTCTTTGATGTTTCTCAACAATTATTTCCCAACATATCACACACAGTTAAGACAACCTCACCTACAATAATTTAGTATTATTTATATTCATTATCTCAACTCAACCCTTCTCTTAGACCAATCAATATAATACAAATAATTAAATGAGCTGCACAATTTTCACTTTCATGACGAATTGATCTGATTACTAGCATAGGCTATTGTTAAAGGAACAATTGTATGTGAAGAAGAGCATCACTGTTAGTTGGATTTAGAAGAATATTTGTGTTAGAAAAAAGGCATTCATACAATGTATCTATATTTTCTTTGGGAAAGTCGTATGCTGACTTTCATGATAAGGAATAACTTTATCAAATAGAACATGATTTGAGATCTCTCCATGCAGGTATAACAGAAAAGGTTGTAGTTATGTGACTTCTTCTACCACTTCTTAATTACTTTTGTGTTTCTCATTTTCTATTAGGTGGAGCTACTCCATCTTAATACTTGGATTCTTATGTCAAATTAGATGAACCATCATTGTGGTGACTTGGTAAATTCACAGCAACTCTTGTCACTTGCACCTAAAAGAAGAGGAGAAGAATCGAAAATAGAACTGCTGTCATGTCATTCAAATGTGTATCAGCAATTTCTGATGACTGTCTGCTAGTTACCTTTATATATATATATATATATATATATATATATATATATATGAAAGATGTTAAAAAGTGAAGTTTAAGATTAACTCAACACTACAAAACTAATTTATGAGGAATTGCTTTATCTGAAAAGTAATGTCCAAGAAATCTTGCTAGGATAGACTTTTCTTAACAAATTGCTCTAATACCATGTTAAGAAGTAGAGTTTAAGCCTAATTCAACCCCATAAAATCAATTTGTATGGTAAGGTTTGTACCCTATTTATATACTATAAAATTATTTTATCTCTAGTCGATATGAGACTTAAAAAAAAACGATATACATGTTGGAAGAGTAAGACTTACACATATTAAAGTTAATTTATCTGTTCATATAAATTTGACAAATCCAAAAACGGATGTTCTGATAACTACTGCTATGTCAAAGTTTGTATGTATATTATGTAATCTTATAGATCATATTTAATTATAAGAGAAACTGTGATTACTTTTTTTAATAAATTTCTTTAATTTTTAAACATGTACTTTTAGAGGAGTTAAGTGAAAATTTCCTTCAATGATATTTAAAAAATAAACCATGCATAAAAATGAAGTTAATTAATGATATACCAAATGACTATAAAATTATATGAAACTTTACAATTTGAATAAAAATTCTTAAGTCAGCAGTTGGATTAATGAAATTTATTTTCTGTAAAAAGTTGTGAAACTAGAAATTCTGTAATGATGAGTTGATAAAAGTATCAGACAATCAGAATAAACAGTAATATTCCTTATACTTCCATTCAAATTTGGTATACAAGTTTATGGATTTCATTTTGTTTTGTGCATGTTGACTACATACAGGGAAAATAGATTAGATTTTGGACCTCCACCTTGCAGAATAGCCAGTTACATTTAGGTTTCAAAGTATATCCACCATAAGAATGTTGTGTCAAATTATAGCAATACTTGCCCTTTTTCTATAATTCTATTTTCCAAATTTGTATCTCTCTGCAAGTAGCGGATGCACAGGACCCATTAGACACTATAAAAGGCAATCAAGTCATTTTCCCAATGGATATTCTACTGCATTAGATCTTCTATATTGCTCCCTTACTCTCTCTAGAATCTTGCAAGAGAAATGTTTAGATTTCATAGAAATCTGGTAAATAAATTTTTAGACTGCTTAGTGTACGCTTGAATAGTAAAAAATAAACCATCATTAGAGTTGCTTAACACACTCTTAACACGTCCAATAATGACGTATAAAATTTAAAAGTTTTAAGGAGTTTTCTTTCGAAGTGTTCAATCTTCAAGAGCTTAAAATAGAAATTAGAATTATCTCAAGTTAAAAGAAATGACTTTTAAATTTATGAAAACACTCCCACTACAGAAGCTATCAGTAAATATGTAGCGATAAGGATTACAGCTAGGAAGGGTTAAATAATACAGAGACAAGTGAAGTAGAAAATCGTGTAGTACCTCGTCTTCCCTACCTTTCTGTCTGCTTAATGATGCTTCTAATTTGTCTGTTTCTTTGTTCGGGCTTTGCTGTAAATTCACCACAAATATAAAAGTGAAGCAGTGTTTAAAGAGTAAGGAACGGTCTACATCTTCATCAGTAAACTTAAATGGAGATAAGAGACTTTCAATGTCCAACCATGGTGCAAAAGAGGGCATAGTAACTTAGAGACTAGTGCTGCTATGTTTGGATGAGATACAACAGTGGCAGAACACCACCTCATCATGTCAAGAAATGCATTAACTCTTTTTATCTTGTTTCTTAATATCTCCTTGTGTCCTTCCATCTCTGCTCTGAACCAGGAAGGCCTCTCTCTACTGTCATGGCTTTCAACATTTAACTCCTCCAACTCTGTCTCTGCCTTCTCTTCATGGGATCCAACAGATCAAGATCCTTGCACATGGGATTACATAACATGTTCCAAAGAAGGGTTTGTGTCAGAGATCATAATAACATCCATAGATATGCGTAGCAGCTTCCCAACGCAGGTCCTTTCTTTTGGCCACCTCACCACTCTTGTGATCTCAAGTGGGAATCTCACGGGTGAGATTCCAGGTTCAGTGGGAAACTTGTCCTCCTTGGTCACTTTGGATCTTAGCTTCAATGCTTTGTCAGGAAGCATTCCAGAAGAAATAGGAATGCTAGCTAAGCTGCAGTTGTTATTGTTGAATTCCAATTCCTTGAAGGGTGGAATTCCAACTACAATTGGAAACTGTTCAAAGCTTCAGCATCTGGCACTTTACGACAACCAGCTATCTGGAATGATACCTGGAGAAATAGGGCAGTTGAGTAATCTGGAAACTCTTAGAGCAGGAGGAAATCCAGGTATTCATGGAGAAATTCCAATGCAGATATCAGACTGCAAGGCCCTTGTTTTTCTGGGACTTGCAGTTACTGGGGTTTCTGGGGAGATTCCACCGAGTATAGGGGAGCTTAAAAATCTCAAGACACTTTCAGTCTACACGGCGCATCTCTCAGGTCATATCCCAGCAGAGATTCAGAACTGCTCAGCCTTGGAGGATTTGTTTCTGTATGAAAACCAGCTTTCTGGAAACATTCCTTATGAATTGGGCTCCATGCAAAACCTGAGGAGGGTGTTGCTGTGGCAGAACAATTTAACTGGGACCATTCCGGAAAGTCTTGGTAACTGCACAAATCTCAAGGTTATAGATTTCTCTTTGAATTCTCTGGAGGGTCAGATACCTGGGACTCTCAGTAATCTACTCTTTCTGGAGGAGTTTCTTTTGTCTGATAATAGTATTTATGGCGAAATACCTTCCTATGTTGGCAACTTTTCCAGGCTAAAGCAACTTGAATTGGACAACAACAAATTCTCCGGGCAGATTCCACCTGTTATGGGACAACTGAAGGAACTCACCCTCTTTTATGCTTGGCAGAATCAACTGAATGGAAGTATACCAACAGAACTTTCCAACTGTGATAAACTTGAAGCACTTGATCTTTCGCACAATTTCCTCACTGGCTCTATTCCAAGTGCACTCTTTCATCTGGGGAATTTGACTCAGTTGTTGCTGATATCAAACAGACTTTCAGGTCAAATTCCAGCTGATATTGGCAGTTGCACTAGTTTGATCAGGTTACGGCTGGGATCAAATAACTTTACTGGTCAAATTCCACCAGAAATAGGTCATTTAAGAAGTTTGAGCTTTCTTGAATTGTCAAATAATCTACTCAGTGGAGATATTCCCTCTGAGATAGGTAACTGTGCTCATCTAGAATTGCTTGACTTGCACTGCAATGTGCTGGAAGGAAGCATTCCTTCCTCGTTGAAATTCCTAGTTGGTCTCAATGTGTTAGATCTTTCTGCAAACAGAATAACGGGAAGCATTCCGGAGGATTTGGGCAAACTGAAATCTCTAAATAAGTTTATTTTAAGTGGAAACCTTATCTCTGGTGTGATCCCAGGGACACTGGGGCAGTGTAAGGATTTGCAGTTGCTGGATATAAGTAACAATAGGATCACTGGTTCTATTCCAGATGAGATTGGTCATTTGCAAGGATTAGATATCCTCTTGAACTTGAGTTGGAATTCACTTAGTGGCCCCATTCCAGGGACCTTCTCAAATCTCTCAAAACTATCCATCTTGGACCTCTCTCACAACAAGCTCACAGGTACACTCACTGTATTGGTTAGTCTTGACAATCTCGTGTCTTTAAATGTCTCCTATAATAGCTTTTCTGGTACTCTTCCTGATACGAAGTTCTTCCGGGATCTACCCTCCGCTGCATTTGCTGGTAACCCTGACCTTTGCATCAGCAAATGTTATACAAGTGAAAATGGCCAGGGCTTCAACAAGTCAATAAGAAATGTTCTTGTCTACACTTTCCTTGGGGTTGTTTTAACTTCTGTTTTTGTCACTTGTGGAGTAATTTTAGCTCTCCGTATTCATGGGGGAAACTTTGGCAGGAATTTTGATAGTGATGAAATGGAATGGGCTTTCACTCCATTCCAGAAAGTCAACTTCTCCATTGATGACATTTTAACAAAGTTGTCAGAATCAAACATTGTCGGAAAGGGTTGCTCAGGAATTGTTTATCGCGTAGAGACTCCTATGAAACAGATTATTGCAGTGAAGAAGCTATGGCCAATAAAGAAGGAAGAGCCACCAGAGAGAGATCTGTTTACTGCAGAAGTTCAGACCCTTGGATCAATAAGACACAAGAATATAGTGAGACTTTTAGGTTGCTGTGACAATGGAAGAACTAGATTGCTCTTGTTTGATTACATATGTAATGGAAGTTTGTTCGGACTGCTTCATGAAAAGAGATTGTTCTTGGATTGGGATGCAAGGTATAAGATCATACTGGGAGCAGCTCATGGTTTAGAATATCTTCATCATGATTGTATCCCTCCAATCGTACACAGGGATATTAAGGCTAACAACATCTTAGTAGGTCCACAATTTGAAGCCTTTCTTGCAGATTTTGGCCTTGCAAAGCTCGTGAGTTCCTCAGAGTGTTCAGGGGCCTCTCATACAGTTGCAGGTTCTTATGGATACATTGCTCCTGGTGAGTATAAAAGTTTGTCATTCTAAAACAGCAGTTCCGTTTAAGAAAACTCAGTCTTACATCATTGTTTTGTCAAAAAGTCATTAAAAAAATCACTGCCTTTCTATTCTTTAAGACATTCCTTTACTCTCTCTTTTGGTACATTAAAAAAAAACCTGCGCGTGCACACTTTAAGACATTTATTTTTTATTTTAAAATTAGGCTGTTCTTTCCATAATAGTTTCCTGAAACCGTATTAGAATTAAGAGCTATATCCTACTTTAATCTTCTTTTATTCTTGTTTCGTATTTTTGTCCATTTTGGGTCATTATCCCAATGGATTGTGACTGCTGACTAATCACCTCAGCATTATCTCTCAAACTGCAGAATATGGATACAGTTTAAGGATCACAGAAAAGAGTGATGTGTACAGTTTCGGTGTTGTACTTCTTGAGGTCTTAACGGGGATGGAACCAACTGATAACAGTATTCCAGAGGGTGCCCACATTGTCACATGGGTTAGCAACGAAATACGAGAGAAAAGAAGGGAATTTACATCCATCCTTGATCAGCAACTAGTATTGCAGAGTGGAACAAAAACCTCTGAGATGCTTCAAGTTCTAGGAGTGGCTCTCCTCTGTGTGAATCCATCACCAGAAGAAAGGCCTACTATGAAAGACGTAACAGCAATGCTCAAGGAGATCAGGCTTGAAAATGATGACTTCGAAAAACCAAATTTTCTCCATAAAGGCATGGTTGTGAATCCAAAAGCAGCAGTTCACTGTTCAAGTTTCTCCAGATCATGTGAACCATTAATAATAGAATCAACATCTTCTTCTTCTTCTTCTTAGCCACCAATTTGATTACTAGATTTGTTAATTTTTTTTCAAGTGACAAATTATTTGTATAGATTAGTATTATATGGATTTGGATCCTTCTCTTTAGGAGATATGATGTTGTTAGAAAGAGAAAGGCACAAAACATAATTGGTGGATGGATTCTACAACCACGGTGGTAATTGTTTAATAAAAACTATGCCTCTCTCTATTCAACAAAGACCACATCCACATGTCCATATCTTTTTACTCAAGAGCAATATGTTATCTTATGGCAATTCCTCACTACACAATTATGTTCTTTCTGTAGATAAACTCGAGTTAAAAACAAGTGAGATAACGCCAGAAACTTGCATTTCAATGAGAATAGAAGAGCGTTGTTGCAATAAAGTATCAAACTGTTGCTTGTATTGCACTAAAATCCATGAAGAAAATGGTGTAGGACTAGTCCCTCTCACACAATCTAAGAACCTGCTTTTGCCGACAACAGTGGCAGAAGTAAACAAATTAATAGTGGTACCGTGCCTCAGAGCTTTGGTTCAATTAACCTTGCTAATAATGACTTGTTAGAGAAGGGGCCTTAGCATACGAACAAAGCTTTCAAGGGACTGGAGAGATGGGCCATTGAAAAGCAAGAGTTGACAGTGCCTTCTTTCCTGGCATAAACCTCTAAAGCGCAAAATTATAGAGAAGAGAAGCACCTGGACCACAAGCCTTCATAAATGTTCCCACCAATTATTTATGTATAGATAGAGATAGCTCGTGCCCATGTCAGTGAAAAGAAGTCCTTGCTTTTATTCATGTGATAGGTGACCATCCTTGGCCCACACATAGTTTCATACATCTTATCTGCATGCCTGGTTACAAACCAAGCAATTAACTACTAGTTTTCCCTTACAACACTAAACTCTGTAATCAGATAGTTAATATATCTAGTTATTTTGCCCAGTAACAAAATACTGTACGTAGTTCAGTTTATGTAGAACAGCATTTCATTTGTACCTTATATACTTGAGGAAATATAGAACTGCGTGCATCAGCAACAAAGAGAACAAATGGAGCACAATAAACCACGTTTGGAGGAAACAAAAACAGGAGACAAAGATGAATCTATTCAAGAGGACAGCACGGAGTAACTACTGGTGTTTTTGTTTCTTACAAACACAAACACATATAAATTAACCCTACTGGTGTCAGGATAAGAGCTGAAGAACTAGAAAACAGTCAAATGATGTAATAATAATGACTATAGTTCGAATTCAAGGGACTTTCAGAAGTTAAGGTGTGAATGCTTCTAAACAAAATTTCTGGTTTTGTTCAAGTGCCCTAATGGGGCAGTGGGAACAGCCAATGATGTTCGTTTCATGTTTGCATAATATTGGACATTAATTATTTAAAAAGAAAATATAATGATACATTAATTAATATTTCATACTAAACTATATTAGAAAATATAAAATAGGTGTTAAATTGTAGAAGTCAATATGATTTTTTTTTTTTCTTATTCTTTTGGAGCATGGTTTGTTTTCTTTCTTTTTTTCAAAATTCTGAACAAAATCATTAAAACTTGTTTGGATTTAAATATACATTTCTATAAAAACTGATTTGGATTTATTGAAGTAGTATGAAACTGTTCTGAACCAGAAATCAATTTTAAAATTCAGTTATAAAAGTTATTTTATGTGAGCTTAGGTTTTTGAAATAAAGAAGTGTAAATTTCATTTTAAGAAATGTAATTTATACAATACTTCATGTAATATAACAACATTTTTATGCGCATATCTTCTTCCTCATGTTTATTACTTATTATAATGAAGAGAGATAAAAACACAAAAAGAATAAATCGTACAAAGTAAAGCATTTTCTCTCTAATTTTATTGTGTTTGAACTTAAAAATAGGAAATATGCAAAAAGAAAGAAAGATGAAAGAGTTTGTGAATTCAATTCTTCAATTAATATTTAAAAATTATAAGGTTGGATTAATAAGTTCATAATAGAAGACATAAGAGATCTTGAGTTTTTCTCCTCTATCGATAAAAAATTGTGGTTAATATATATATATAACATTTTCTCTTTCACCCTTGTACATCTACTGCACATTACAAATTACAGGTTTAGAGATGTCTGTTTTGTGTTTCATCCACTCCATTTCAAGGTAAAAATAGGACATTCACAGAAAGAAAAGAAGAAAAGGTAGGAAAAAACAGCAGTAGACATGGCACGTGAAAGTCATTCTCTATTTTCCTCCACTTACAATACAACCATAGAAATAGGGTGCAAGAATTTAGGAAAGTCCACAAAACGTAGAAGTAAAGGTTTTGTTCACTAGAAAAGTCTATACGAATGGATTATCATTCCCATATTAGTGTTATTTTATTTGATTTTTTAGATTTTATATAGTGATATTTATTTTTATAAAGTTTTATTTTGTTAGCAAGTTACTTCCGTTAATTCTATAATAATAATTCTGTTAAAGTATGTTTCTCTCTCTCTCTCTCCCAGTTTTTGTAGACATTTTTCTTTCAGTTTTGTTTAACAACCATTATCATCTAAATTAAAAATGTAAGAAGATAAAATTACTAAAGTATTTTCGTCCTTAGAAAATACAAACAGCAGCACTAATAACAGATTCCTACATAAAAAGTAACTTACTATAAAGAAAACCTTAAAAACTTAATTACCACTATAATTGTTTTAATAATCAATCATATCTTTTCGTGAATTTCATCACAAATCTTTCTGTGCTAAAATAATAACAGCAGATATAGAGATATTAATTATAGGTAAAGTGTTTCAGGTACAGGTGACAAATAGACAATGCTTGATCAATAAAAAAAGGTGGAAGCAAGGGTAGTGGAGTGTGATAGTACAAGTAAATAATTGTAGATAAAACACAAGGAGCAGAATATCTTGGTACTTTTTTGGGGTCCATAACTTGGTACTTTAAAGTTACTTCGTTTACCTGTTTCGCCTCATTAAAACGGTTAAGCAATTTACATTGAAAGAACTGGACCATGTTATGATGGTCTTCAGCAACCGCAACACTTGGAAACTGGAAAGTATCAATTATAAGACAAATCACACGGACACCCCATCATGATTTCTCAATTATGCGTCCCAGAAAGAGAGGCCAAACATGAGATGAAATGATATTAATGAAGTTTACTTTGGTTCTATGAGTATACTTTTAGAGTTTTATTGTCCTATATTATTAATGCAAAAAATAAATAAAAAGCTAATATTATTATACATTACAGTGTAAATAATCCATTTCAAGTTCTACATATTAAAAATGAGAAAACATGTTAAGCATTACAGTATAAAACAGTATGACATCACAGATTGTTGTGTAAGTGGATATATAGTACATGGACATTGTACCCTTAGAAAATATCATAAATAGCTTATAACAAAAGAAAATATGATTGTATTTCCAGGAGGATTGCAAAACAAATTTCATGACATTATTACAATTATAACATAAGATACAAAGAACAATGACACCCGAACCTCGTGCGATCAAATGGTGTTTCAATATTTTGATCAGCTCAATGTAGCACACAACTTCAGTGAGATAGCAGTATCCATAAGAACCACAAATGACACCATTTCCTTGAATGCCACACTTACCAAAATTCTAGGTGGAGAGGAACACTGAGAAAACAATAAGCAGGTGTAAGATTGTAATATGGTTTGTGACATTACATAAAACATAGAAAAGCCTGAAAAAGAAACTTTAACTCACTGAATAGTATTTTTTGAACAGGATAATTACGGTTTATCGATCAAAACTTCTTCCCTGGGTGCCACTTTATGCTGCATCCAACACTTTATACAAGTAGAAAAACAACGTAAATGTAACATAGGCCTAAGCTTGAAAGACTCTCAAACAATTTAAAGGACAACAATATGTAGAAAGTACCTGGGCTTTTGCACTGATGGTACCGGTTGGCCACTAAGAACACGATCTATTGCCAAGCCCAAGTCTCTTTATATAGAAATATAAATGGTTACTACTGCCAAGAAATAAAAAATGTTTGAACAATTGTTCAATGGTAATTCAATATAAGAAACCAACCTTCCAGTGACTGGTACATTATTACTTGGCCGTGAATCATCAAATTGGCCATGATAAACCAGCTCAAATGGCCTTCGACCAGCCTGTTATTAATTTATAGAAATATGATATATACACTGACACTTGAGGGTTTAGTTTAACCCCTAATCAAATCATGCTGATCAATGTGCAGTACAATGAATAATGATGGTTGTAATTGTAATTGCCTTTTTGAAAAGGAAAAATTCTGGGGTACAAACAGCTCCAAAATCCCGTGCAACATCCTGCGACTGCATAAAAAAAATTCATCAAATATCAGTGTTTAATCACATTCCAGATAAAGCTTCTATTCAATTTGAGTCATTGCTATCAGAAAAGACTTTCCAGTTTTAATATAAATATGCTATAGTGATCTGGAAAATGCAGAACTTTTAAGACATTCTGAATTGAACATATGGATAATAATAATAAATTATTGACATTTCAATATGTGGTTCTGATATTCACATCATAAAAATACGTACATTAGTTTGTGAATTAAATAATTCAATAAAAACAAAAAATTGATTGACCTCCTTTTTCTAGATGGTCTTAGGTTTTAATGGCAGAGTTTGGATAACTGTTTAATATTATTTTAAGTAGTTGGTTATTTAGGTTCATCATCCCAGTATCAACATGATATTCACCACTGCTTTACATGGAAAAAGATCATGTCATTAACTGTAGGCTAAAGGAGTCCAACTCAGATAATGTTACTGAAGAATGTAAAAGCATACCTCATCATATAGGTATGGAAAAGGATATTTAAACAGTTTAGCATCTTCTGCCATGAATTCTGGACCATCCTGTGAGGCACAATTCCAAGTTGCACAAGTCATTCAATACTTTCAATGTAGCTTTATTCCAGGATATGAAGTTACTAGAACCTGGGGGTGTGTGGCTACGGAATTTGAAGATATAGCAACTACAGCAAGTCCTTTCTGTACAAAGAGGAAAGAATATTCTTATAACATATTTTACTTGTGAAGAAAGTAGTATGTTTCTTCCCGGGTAATTGATTTGACTACCTCCATAAAGAATTTTGTAAGCTTTACAATGTCTTTTTTCAGGTGCTTAACGAATGGACAGTGGTTGCATAGAAACATAACCTGCATGACCGCAAAAAATAGGAGGATGAGCAGGGTCTTACTTTGCCTATTGTCACTACTTTAACAACTAGAGAATATCGAAATGTCACCAAATTAAGAACTAGAGAAAGGTCTTAATTTATGCATCGTAATTCATAAGGAAGAACAACCATAACACTTCACAAAATTTTAGCCACGAAAATGGTTTCCCTCAATTTCTTTTAGCTTGTACGAACGAAGACATAAGCATCCCATAAGCAAAAAGGGAATTACTTACTTGCAACTATTATTCTGCAATATCTACTTTAATACAAAAGTTGCATGAAAATGCTAACACTTGGACAGTTAAATAAACTCTTCCCAATTATATATTAAAGACTCCAAACATAACATAAGAATGAACAATCAATGAAGTGAGAAAAACAAACAAAGTTGACAAAAGGCAGAAAAAATGAAGATAGTGGCATCTTACCAGTAGAGCTGGATATGCTTCAAAATCTTCTAATGTCCAAACCTTCCCAGTAAGGGGCTCCGGAAGCTGATACAATTTCAATCCATCCAAAATAAATAAATAAATCATATAATAATTACTCCATTCCATGTTCCCCAAAGAAAACAAAAACTAAAAAAAAAATGGTGCAGAGGGGAAGGTAAAAACCTCGAATTCCGGTGCCCTGAATCCCAAGGTAACACCTTTGGACTCGGTTCTAGAAGCCCGAACAAAGAATGTTGTTGGGGATAGATTTTTTCTGCGTTGCAAGCGTAGGGGATGAAAACCCAGGTTTGGAACAGAGCATGCTTGTGATAATGAGAAGGCAGTTGCAGAAGAACCAAACTGCACAAAAGGTGACCCAACAGAAAATATGTTCGGTCTCAGTCTCAATGCCATTGCTGTGTTACTCTTACTCCAACATTCACCTCAACCTCAATTCTCCATCATCATCATCATCAATATCGTCCTCTTCTTTCGTCACCCCTTCGTTCTTTTCTGGTCTTCGTTATTCCACACTCATAATGGGCCTTTATTGTAATGGGTCATCACTGAAACCCAATTAGAAGGGCCATTATATAAAATAAATAAATTATGGGGGCTTCTTATTTCTCCTGTACTCCCAAAATCTACTTTAATTCTATCTTTGTCCATGGTTAAAATTTGAGTTAATGTTTTTTACCGCAGTGTACCCCCAAAATTTCGTGCCTCACCGTACTGCACCCCCAAAAGCAGATTTTCTGCACTCTCTGCATCCCTTGCACATGGAATCTCTTTGACCTTTATTTTATGCACTCTATGCACTCTTTGCGCAGCACTCTCTGCACCCCCTCCACACACTCTTCATCCCCTTCTCCCTCTTCTCCTTCTTCTCCCTCTTCTCCCACACAACAGCACCCACCTTCTCCCTCTTCTCCCACACAACAACACCCACGCCATCCTTTTCTCTTCTCCATACACCATTGTTCTCCCCAGCGTCGTCGGCAAGTGCGTTTCTTCTCTTCCCGCCGGTTCTTCATTTTTCACGGTACGTGTGTATGTTAATTTTAATTGATTTTAGTTGTAGCTTTGAATGTTGTTGTTTTGTCTTAAACCTGCTTCGGAAATAATGTGGAAGGTGGGTTGTGTTGATGTCTGTGTATTTGAGAGAGGGTTTTCGAGTTTTTTTTTTTTTTTAT
>Ga0214542_1002705_pt1 | contig 36485 bp, 20 predicted proteins | sample CNSS1metaG_FD_160096 | JGI IMG/M metagenome (GOLD analysis project Ga0214542, IMG submission 160096) | Root nodule microbial communities from cowpea collected in UCLA plant growth center, Los Angeles, California, USA - CNSS1 | ecosystem: Host-associated > Plants > Roots > Nodule | place: USA...
TTTAGTAGTTAAAAGTTGTTATTTATTATAATGACTAATTTCGATACCAATTTATAAAATAAATAATCATTGGTTCCTAAATTAGTCACTATGAATGAAAAATTATAATTGGTCTCTAAATTTGTTTCTATAATTTAGCTACCAAGATTTTAGTTGCCAAAGGAAATTGGTCACTAATCATTAGTTACTAAGCTTTTGGCTACCGAAAAGAGTTGGTTTCTAAATTAATCTTTATTTAATTTATAATCAATTTAGTGACAAATTATAATTTTTTATTCACAATAAATAAAGACTATTTTTATAACTAAATCTTTTTTATTTTGTAAATTGGTATCCAAATTAATCATCCTAATAACTAATAACTAAATAGTTTTAGTCACTAAAATTGACCGTTAATAAAAAATTTTCTTCTAGTGATAGTTTTGAACGGATGGAAGACTTAAAAAACGAGTCTTTCATTATGTAGAATTAAAAGGTTTATAAGAATATGTTTCTCTTCTATTACCAACGTTATTGATCAAAATGGTGCATTATCTCTCTGTATAAAGATTCTTGGGCTTGCAGCATATCATGTTACAGTGATTGATGAAATTTGACCATGGGAAAATTTTGTGAAAATCGTACAGTGATTATTACCCACGTATTTTGAGTGTTTTTCATGAATTTTGACCATGGGAAAATTTCGATTTTTCTTGTAATGTTGTATAAATTGGGTAACCAATATTTTGATCCCTAGCTAATAATGTAGCAAAAGATTATTATAAGCAACAAAAAGTACCACACAAACTTCTTTTCATAAATTTGTATTGCTAATTATAGATGAAAAGATTAGCCCAAGCATACCTTAGTGAGTCAAGATGGTTTCATTCCAACCACACACCAACAGTAGAAGAGTATATGGAAGTTGCAACTATTACAAGCACTTATTCTTTGTTGACAACTGTATCTTTCTTGGGCATGGAAGACACAACAGAAGAGGTCCTCATATGGGTAACAAGTCATCCAAAAATTATTGAAGCTGCTTCAGTTATTTCTAGGCTCATGGATGACATTGTTGGAACTGAGGTACATTTAAACACCCATTGCCATTTCTATTCGGTGCGTTATATGGATTCACTAAAAAATGAGTGCATAAGGCTAAATATTTTTATGGGAATCTCGCAAAAAGTACGTTTAAATGCTGAGTTGATTATGTTTTTAGTCCTTGAACATTGACACAAAATTAGAATTTGTTTTTGTCCAAAATTTTGCATTTTAGTTCTCAAACTTTGATAATGAATGAATGTAGTCATTTTAACTCAATTATGTTAAACTTTTTTTACATGTCAAACATGTTTCACGATAGCATTTGTGTTGCTTACATAATTAATATACTCTGATTTCAATCTCAACTGAAAAATGTGTTTCATACATAAAAACAATGAAACTTAATTGGATTAAAAAACTATATTAATTCACTTTTAAAATTTAAGAATACAAATGTGTCAAAATTTTGAATATGCACGAATTTCAAATTCGCGTCAAATTTCAATGACTGTACATATTTGATCTTTAAAAAATAAATTGTTCTTACTCATATACTCAATGTTACTAGGTTATGTAACTCAACACATTGTTTTAAAACCTGGACGGAAAACCATTAAGTAAACATATAGGTTCACTGATTTATATAAGTAGGAGAACATGATTAAATAATATTTTTTCTTAAATATGCTTTTTGGTCTCAGATTAATTATTAGATTTTGTTTCCTTAGAAGAAATTATTTTTTGGCTCCAATAATTTATTTTATTTTTGGTCTTAAAAAATTTTTTATATAGCATTTTAAATAATGAAACATAGTGTTTTAGATAATAATATTGGGAAAAAGAAATTATTAGGAATTGAAAAGTGAAGAAAAGTTTATTGGTGTTAAGAAGTGGATTTTGAGCCAAATTCATTTCTATAAAACCTGAGTTTTGCATTCACTTGTATACTCTAAATTGACTTTATCTCTAATCAATGTGGAACTTTCAACACATCTCCTCTTGTTGAAATATAAACATCTTTTAAGCGTGAGACTTGACATTAATGAGTGGTCCGGTAGTGGCCGGATGGCAGGTGTAACTATATGCTCAACATACCTTGTTAGAATATATTTTAACAATGACTCTAATACCATGTTAGGAAGGTTCAAGAACTTTAAGCGTAACTCATCCATATAAAACTGACTTGTAAGATAAGGTTTTCAACAATTTGTTAAAAATAAAAACTCAATTTAATTCCCAATTTCTTTATATTTCATTAGTTGCATTCATGTTAAATTTGTTATCCAATATTTATGCAGTTTGAGCATGAAAGAGGACAAGTTGTCTCAAGCGTCGATTGCTATATGAAACAATATAATAGCTCAAGGCAAAATGCACTTAAAGAACTACATAAGTTGGTGGAGAGTGCTTGGAAGGATATTAATAAAGAATGCCTTAATCCTACTCAAGTACCAATGATGTTTCTAATACGTGTTCTCAACCTTGCACGAGTGATGGACGTGCTTTACAAAGAACAAGATAATTATACAAATTCAGGCGGAGTAACGAAGGATTATATCAAAGCTTTACTAGTTAATAAGGTGTCCACACAATAAGCTAAAGGCTTATTCTTTCATGTATTATTGATATATTTCTTGAATTTCTGTAATATTATCTGACAAATTATACTCAGCTTATAATTATCTTTTTAAAAATTATCAATTAAAAATAATTGATCTAAAAGTTTTGCTTTGGTGAGTAAAATAGATTCTATCATCACTCTATATAAGCATAAAACAACTTGATTTTGATTGGTACATAAAAAAAATAATTAACCAAACTAATCTCCAACATATATAATACTTCCTTGTGTAACTTTTATACCTAAATTGAAAAATGATTTTTAGGATTCATGAACACGTGAAAAAACAGGTTAGAAGCTTAGAAATACTTCAAAGATTAAGTTAAAGTCTACAAAAATATTATTAAAGGCCAACTTAGCATATGCTATAATTAGATAATGCAATTATGACAACCTTTTCAACTTTCGCAAAACCAACCGAAAAGATATGCAATCTATCACTGTTGTTAATGAATTCACATAAATTTGCATTTAAATTTGGTTACTAATGAAACTAATTTTTTTCGACTAAAATTTTGGTAGTTAATATTAGTAACCATATTAACTTATAGTTTATAAAAATATTATTAAGGGCCAAGTTAGCATATTCTATAACTAGATAATGAAATTATAGCAACATTTTCAACATTCACAAAGCCAACCAAAAAAGATGTAGAACAAACTATGTAACCAACTCAGATACTACATTAATAAACTAAAATCAATTCAAGAAACAAAATTTAAAAGTAGAATTACCCAAACTATTTTTACATTTTTCTCAATTCCCAATGCCAACCAATGTCATGTGGAAGTTGCACGCATGCCAAAAACCAAATGCTTAGATATTTCCATTCATAACACACGAGAACAGAACAACATATAACATTTCACTAAAAAAAACATTTTAGCAACCACCCACTTCAGTCGCTAAACTCTTAGTGACCGAAAATATATAGTTGCAAAATACTTAGCAACCAAATTATAAATTGGTCGCTAAATAGCTTGATGGCTTTTTCTTGTCTCCAATGAAGCTTGCACGAAGAATGAAGGCTCCATGGATGGTGTTGGATGCGGAAGCATGAAGGAAAGAAGCTTAAGGTGTTTGGTTTGGTGTAGGTGAAAGGATTCTTAAGAGAGGTGAGGCCAACTCCTAAGGAAGAAGACTAGAGTAAACTATAGAAGAGTTTACTCTAAGGTGAGCTCAAAAGAGATTTATGCACAAATTTGGGCAGCAATTCATTACTCAATTTCAAGCTGAAAAATACATCTCCTAAGCCTTCTACATATAGGCTAAAATGAGACCAAGGAGTATCCAAAAAGTGGAGGGAAAAAGAAGTATAGAAAGTTGAATTTTGGAGCCAAAAAGCAGCATGTGGGAGGTGTGATTTGCCATCTAAGCAAGTCACACTTGTCTTGCCATAGGAAGCTAACTCTCATCCTTGGAGAGCAAGTTTGAGAAGCTTCTAGGATTTTCTAGAGTAGACACACTACTCTTGGCTCATTTGGCCCAATTCCCCTTTTTGGTCCAAAATTATTTCTAAAGCCCAATTTCCTCTAAGGCCCAATACATGGCTCAAAGAAAACCCTATTCTACTGGGCCCAAAATACAAATCCCAAAATAAAATCCTAATCTAGTATTTACAAGCAAAGAGTCCTAGGTTAGGTCTTCACATCTTCCTTGGCCCATGTGAAGTTCATCTTCGGCCTTGCTTGCGCATTTAAGGCCCATTCCTCTTGTATTCTCCTAGCCATGACTCTTGTTGTAGGTCCCTTGGGTCGAGGCATATCATCATAGCTACCAAAATTTCAATCGCTAATTTGTCGCTAAAAGGATTGGTCACCTTTTTCAATGGAGACCAATTTAGCCACTGAAATTTCGGTGGCTAATTCGGTCATAAAAATAAAAAAATTTACAACTTTTTTTTCGATGGTTAACGTGAAAAAAATTATTAAATTTTAAAAAAAATGATCACTAATTTGGTCGCAGATATGACAATACAATGACTATTACTTTTTGGTCGCTAATGGGTATCTTTCTTTATTTTAATTAAAATAATTTTTAATAACTAAATCAGTGACAAAATTAGAAACATTTAGCGACTATTATATTTTGGTCATTGAATGAGTAACAAAAATAAAATAGTGACCACTTTTATTACATAATTGTACTTACTTATATACAATATTTTGATAAACTTGTAAACATTTTTTTAAACTACTATAAATACAACAAATTTAATTATGCTAATAACAATCAACTCATGATATTTAATGTTATCATAAATATGGATGCCAAAGTTTATGTTATTAAAACGATTTCAATCAACATGTGTAAAAATGACATCCAACACTAATAATTCAAGAAAAGAACAAAGAAACAGTGGTGAGTAACATAAAGGCCTAATCAAAACTAAACAATTGCTTAGGATTTGCTTTGGATCACTTCATGGCTTCCTCTTAGGTGTTGGATTCCAACACGGGACTTGCAACGACATTGTTCCCATGCAATAGCTAAGACGCTGAGAACTACACAGAAAATTAGTATGGTGATAAGTGTCTATTATTAGTTAAATTGCATATCATTTATACACTTACCTTGCACTAAATCATTAAAAAAATCATTAATTGCTCTAATTTTACATAATTATAGAATGAGGTAATGAGAAAATATAAAATGTGAAAATTAATGCATTTTGTGTTGTTTTGCAAGTAAAATGAAGTAAATTATAAAGTTAGTTCAAGGCCCCAAAAGTTGCAACTTAAGCCAAAGATGAATTGAGAAAGTTTTTAAGCCAACGACTGAGCAGTGGAATTTGGCGCTTAAGCCACATTTTAAGTAAACTTCACTACAAAGAAACTGAAGTTCCAAATTTGATGTTGAGCACGAATAAGAAACCTCTAAGGCAGGGAAACCTCCATTGTTGACCTACAATAGATAGATACCCAAGCTTGAGAAGAAACCCACTTCGGAAGGAAACCTTCATGGCTAAAGTTCAAGATTTGGAAGCTAAAGCAACACCTTAAAATCTATAAATACAGGGCATAACCCTTGTTATTTTCATGCTGGTTTTGTATACTATTCTAGAGAGAGATACTCTTAAATTAGCTTCGTTATTATAGTATCGTAGTATATAATGTTAGTTTTGAAATGGTTAAAATGCCAAGAAGGGGGGTTGAATTGGCTAGTTAAAAATTTAGGCAATCTTTGAAAGCTAAAAACCACCTTTAAGGATGCAAACAATATTGAACTGTACACTTTCAATCGGTCAAAAACAGAGTTAATCGATTGATTTTACTAAACAAATTTTGTTCTGGTATAATCAACCGATTAAAAGAGGAAAATAGTCGACTAAGATACTGGGAAAAATGTAGAAATGCAAATTCGAGTTTTAAACCAGGAACAATGCACAAGAATGATCAAGACTAGTTCTAAATTATTATACAAACATACTCAATACTGCAAATGTCATGAAAACATGCAAGAACATGAAAAAGATGATTAAAACACAAGTTCTTGAAACTTTAAAATGAATATGCAAGAGAGAAAGGTTAGAAAAGAGAGGACACCACGAGATTTTTATATTGGTTCAGTCAAACTTGAGCTACATCCAGATTGTCAAGACAACCTAAGCTTGACTTTACACTATTTCAAAATATTTACAATGTATCCACCCTTACACTTCCAAAATATTCAAAAACCACACAAAAGACTCTTGAATCACACAAAATCACACCAGTACAACAAGAAACCTCTTGCAGACCTGGAAAACCACCAGGCAAACACAAAGCTTGAGAAAGATCAAACATCAGTGGTAGCACAACCCAGCCTACCACAAACCACTTTCTCCAAGCTTCAAACCAAGCCAAAAGCTCCAAGAATAGATCCAAGATCAATCTTCAACTGCTGCAAACTGTATGATCATGAAAGAGAGATTTTTCACAAGTTTCCAAAACAAATTCGCGCACTAAAATGATCAACAAACCTCTCTTTCAAAAATCTCAGCTTTTATAGTCAAACTGTTACGAAATTCAACAGGTTGATTTCCAAATCAATTGGTTGATTTCACTTGATGTAAGTGAAATCAGTCGATTAAAAAATAAATCAACTGATTGAATTTGTTGTAGTTTAAGACTACTGCAGCCAACCTTTTAATCTGTTAAAAAAACATTCAACAGATTAAAAGATACCATTTAACCTATCGAAAGACCATTCAACAGATTAAAAGACACACCTAACACTAAATACATCTAATTAATGTTACAAGGTCTACAACATAAATTACAAACTTAAAATACACTTTCTAAATGATGTAACTATGTAGTGAGCACACGTTCCAGCCTTGATCAACATGGATATCATCAAATTTCCTTTCCTTCATCAATGTAGGATTCATTTCAATGGTAATGGCTTCAAGATAGTTCAAAAGAGCTTCATTAAATCTTCATCAAATCTTCAAGAAGCATACCACATTGGTTTCTCATGTCAACAATCTCCCCCTGATTTGATGAAGCCAACCTCTATCTTCTTTTATCTTCCATTGCAAAAATGCTTTCATTTGTTGGATACCATTAAATTGATGAAGTGACACCTTAGCTTGAAACTTATGAACCTGAAAAACATTTACAGTAGCAATACACACAAGCTAGCAAGCACACACATATACATATGCTCCCCCTATCAATAGTATGGGTTCAAATTCATATTTGATTATTGATTCCAATTTTAATGCTTCTACTTAGTTCAATGTGATCATTTATCCAGTTTCCAATTTTTCTCCCCCTTTGGATTCATCAAACAGAACAAATGCATAAAGAGAACAAGCATTGCATATCATTTCATTAACAATTGAACATAATACAACAATTAAAACTGAAACAGAGAAGAAAAATCATAAAGCTGATATAATCAGTCGACTGAAACGAAAAACAACCAACTAAAACTGACATAGCTGAAACTGAAAAAGCACAAACACATGGATGCAATGCATGATCCTAAACAACCAACACACTCAGTCATGCTAAGGATCATTTTTGGTCTAAAATGAGTTCAGCATATCATGGATATCATGAATTTGTCCATCCAATGCATTGAACCTCTTATTGCAATAGTTGTGATGTGCATGTTGGGACACATTGAGCTAATGCAACTGGTTCAACACCATCCTCTCAAAGTGTGAGTACATAGAACCTCTATCCTTTGGAGGGTTGTAGGGAATTAAGTGCATGAGTCCAACAGTTGTTTCTTCCTCTTGATTTGCACCACTTGGGCCAGCTTCATGATCATGTGCACCACTAACTACAACACCAGCAGTTGTCTATCCATTTCCCACCTTAAAAAAGCCCATTTTGTGCAGATTTTGCTTGGAGGTATGGTACAACAGTCCAGTTGACTCTTCTAGCTCATCCTCTACATCAATTCCAAAGTATTCAATGAATTTTGACACCAAAACCACATATGGCAGCCTAAAATCCGTGAGTCTCTTAGCCTTGAGCATGTGATCACGAAACACATAGATCCAATCTATTTGGATGTTGTGTTGAATGCAGTACATGAGTATCAAATCCCCCTCATTCAATGTTGAATGGTTGCTACCACGTGGAACAAGGATTTTTGTGACAATCATACCAAGCAACCTTTGATCCACCTTGAGACCACCAACATGGAAGTGCTTGATTTCAGCAGCAGGATTCCTTAAGCATTGACCATAGTATTGCATCTTGTTGAATTATGGAACAACCCCAGTTTCACCTTTCCTCACTTGCACACCCCTTGATTTGAGTCCAACCACATCTTTCCAAGCTCTCTTGTTGATCTCCATTCGAACACCCTTGATGCTAGACAACAACACATCATTTTTGAACTCCAAGTTGGTGAAAAACACCTTCACCAAGTCTGGATAGATTTTCCCTGAAAGTTCAAGGAAGGACTTCAACTTTTGATGCTTGAGTTGTTGAAATAGGCTCTCAAAGCCTTCCGCCCTCAACCATGAGAATCTCAACACCTTAGGAATGTTGATCTGCTTCCTATTCATCTCAATGAGGAACACTTGAATGTTGTCCTCATGATCCTCAAACCATGCTTCAATTCTCCCATGACTTTCGTGATTTGGAGACCTTGGGGTAGGAGGAGTAGAGTGCTCATCATCATATTGGATAGCTCTTTGTTGACGACGAGGTATGATGAGTGTGGGTATGGCTGTTTCTAAAAGAAGTATGATGCAAATGCAGCATACAAGTGCAGTATTTATAATTGAACAAAATTTTTCTAATTAATTTGTTTTAGGCTAACCAAACCAGATTAATGCAATCCAAAACAGTATCTCATGCATTCATGGTGTTTTCAATGTGTTTTATGAGTGAATCAATCATTTCAGATCATGTGAGCTGCATGCACATTGGAATTGTACACTAAACATGCTTTTTGGTCAAACAAATCAGTAAAAGTAACACATGGTTGATGAAATGGGCAGTTAACAGCAGATAGTACCTGACAAAAAGATGCTTTCTTTGATAGGGTCAGCTTAACAATTCAATTTATGAGTAAGTGCACAGTTTAATTAAAATCAACATGTTGAAAAATAGAATCAGTCGATTGAAACAACATCATAGCAGTAGAGATTAAAAACAAAATTTGGTTAAGTGAAATTAGTTGACTGATTTTGAAAATCAATCGATTGAAAATCGTAAAATTGAACTTCATTTTTCCAGATTCAGTTTTAATGAAATCAACATACTGAATTGTGAAAACAGCAGATTGAAAATCATACCAGATCAATATTTCATCATTCAGTGGTAATTTAAGTGAAATAAACATGTTGAAATACAGAATCAACAGGTTGACAGATCATGTTTTTGCAAACAAAGGCAGATTTAAGTGAAATCAACACGTTGAAATGAAAAATCAGTAGGTTGAATATGACAGTTTTCAACTTTTGCATACAACAGCTATTTTTTATGAAACTAATGCATGAGTATGTAAGATTAACATGCTACAAACACATCAGACCACATTCTTGATGTCTAATATGCCTAGTTCAGTTCTTAGCTTATTAAACCTATCTCTAGCCAATGGTTTTGTAAACAAATTCGCCAATTGATTTTCTGTTTTAACAAATTTGATTTCACAATCTTCCTTTTGAACATGATCACGAATGAAATGATGCCTAATCTCTATATGCTTGGTTTTAGAATGTTGTATTGGATTCTTGGTTAAGTTGATGGAACTAGTATTATCACAATACAAAGGTACCTTGCTTAGCCTTACACCATAGTCCAAAAGTTGATGCTTCAACCGTATGATTTATGCACAAACATGTCCAACAACAATATACTCAGCTTCAGTAGTGGAGAGTGCCACACATGCTTGCTTTTTGCTATTCCATGAGATTAGACTTGAACCAAGCAAATGGCAAGTACCACTTGTGCTTTTCCAATCCAATTTGCACCCTACATAGTCCAAATATGAAAAGACACTAAGATTTATGTTAGAATCACATGGATACCATAAACCAACATTGGTTGTTTCTTTAAGGTACTTTAGAATCCTTTTTGCAGCCTTAAAGTGTGATTCCTTTGCATTTGCTTGAAATCTAGCACATAAGCATACTCCAAACTGAATATCTAGCCTACTTGCTGTAAGATAGAGCAAAGACCCAATCAACCCTATATATTTGGTTGAATCCACTGGTTGGCCAGCCTCATCTGCATCCATAAGGCAATTTGTTGCAATTGGAGTGGCAACTTGCTTGCAATCCTCCATTTTGAACTTTTTCAAAGTCAAAACAGTATTTTGGTTGGTTTAAAAATGTTCCATGCTTGAGTTTCTTGAGTTGCAGCCCTAGAAAGTAGGTAAGCTCACCCATCATGGACATCTCAAACTCTCACTACATAGCTGCAACAAACTTTTCACACAATGTGTTATTATTTGAATCAAAGATAATATCATCAACATACACTTGAACAAGTATAACATCATTTTCATGTTTTCTAATGAAGAGTGTTTTATCCACTACACCTCTAGCATAACCTTTTGATAAGAGAAAATTGCTTATCCTTTCATACCATTAGGGATGGCAACGGGGCGGGGCGGACACAGGTTTCGCTATCCCATACCCATCCCCGTAAAAAAAATTCATCCCCATTCTCATACCCAAACCCAACGGGTATTAAACTTTTGACCCATCCCCATCTCCACCGGGTAACGGGTATAATCTCGTACTCATACCCATTTTCTTACTACTTCAATATTAATTTTAATTAATTTTTATAAAATAATAAAAAAATTATGATAAAGGAAACATAACATTATCAAATATTCAATATTAGAATGATGGTTGTTTCTTCGATATCAAATACTTTAAAATAAATTATAATTGTTTACATTTTATATTATAATACAAAATAAAATTTCATGAGAACTAAAACAATTATTAAATTTGCAAATATTAATGAAACATAATTGAAAATTTAAAAATATTTTTTAAAAATTATAAAAGAAAAACAAATATTCAAATTAAAATATATTTTAAATGTTTGTTTACTTCAATCTTTTAAATTCTAATAAATCTCTTTTTTATACACTAATAAAAGTTATAATACATCATTTGATCAAAATGATACAAAGAACATAATTGATATTTAATTGATATTTTAAATGTTTGTTTACTTCAATCTTTTAAATTATAATAAATCTCTTTTCTATACACTAATAAAAGTTATAACACATCATTTGATCAAAATGATACAAAGAACAAATAATAATCATAATAAAAGTTTAAAATAAATTATAATTGTTTACATTTTAGATTATAATACCAAATAAAATTTCATGAGAACCAACACATTTATTAAATTTACAAACATTAATGAAACCTAGTTGATAATATTTAAAAATATTTTTTTAAAAATATAACTGAAAAACAAATATTCAAATTAAAATATATTTTAAATGTTTGTTTACTTCAATCTTTTAAATTCTAATGAATCTCTTTTTTATACACTAATAAAAGTTATAATACATCAATTGATCAAAATGATACAAAGAACAAATAATAATCATAATAAAATTTTAAAATAAATTATAATTTTTTACATTTTAGATTATAATATAATAAAATTTCATGAGAACCAACACATTTATTAAATTTGCAAACATTAATGAAACCTAGTTGATAAAATTTAAAAATATTTTTAAGAACATATAAAAGGAAAACAAATATTCAAATTAAAATATATTTTAAATGTTTGTTTACTTTAATCTTTTAAATTCTAATGAATCTATTTTTTATACACTAATAAAAGTTATAGTATATTACTTAATCAAAATGATACAAAGAACAAATAATAATCATAATAATAAAATTTTAACATAGATCTTGTATCTTTTAAACTTCAATTATGTTGGATGGTGATAAAAAAATATTAATGACAATTACATTAAATTTTTATATTGTAGTAAATAAAAGTTATTTATACAATTATAGTGAAAAAATTACAGTATGATTGATAATGAGTTAAAAAATAAAAAATAATTAAATAAAATATATCGAAATAGTATTCTACATAATGAAAACAAGAAATAAAAATATTAAAAAATTAACAAATGTTTACAAACAATTTGAGAGACTATTCAAAGAAATCGCACAAAGGAAAACAAATGTATAATTAAGGGTGTGATAAGTTGAAACATATCTTAGAGATCTAAGAAAACTTTTCAAATATCAACATATATACTCAGTGGTTGGGAAATAACAAAAAATATTTTAGTGAAATAAAAAAGGTTATTCAAATGAAACAAAAACTAATAATAAGAATAATAAGTAAATGATTTTTTTTTATAGTAAACGAAATGTTTGTGCTATTAAATACTTAAATTGAGAGTATTAAACATTTCATGTGAAAGAAAAATATACATTAAATAAAAATATTAAAAAATAATAGAAATATTCAAATGTGAGGCATAAAATTTTTTAATTAACATACATATTTTTAACATAATTACATAAAGGTTATGATAAGATGAAAAATATAATTGAAATGTGAATGAGTTTCATGACAAACCAAATAATTAGAATAAATAAAAAATAATATATATATATATATATATATGTATGTATGGTTATTTAATTAATTAGGAATATTTTAATAATTTAAACGGGGACGGGTAATATGGCGATCATATGTACATCCCCATGCCCATCCCCATACCCAATTGAGAAAGTTAGGGATTCCCCATAACCATACCCATACCTAGTCAATGTGGGGATTCTCCGTCAAAACGGGGACATGTTCGGGCAATACCCACGGGGACGAGTTTATTTGCCATCTCTACATATCATTGTCTTGGTGCTTGTTTCAAACCATATAAGGCCTTTTTCAATTTGAAAACATGGTTAGGATAAAGATGATCCTCAAATCCAGGAGGTTGTGATACATACACTTCTTCATTTAGGAAACCATTTAAGAATGCACTTTTCACATCCATTTGATGCAATTTAAAGTTACACATGCAAGCATATGCTAAAAGTAATGTCACAGCTTCTAGCCTAGCTACAAGTGCATTAGTTTCATCAAAATCAATGCCTTCTTCTTGATTATAACCTTTAGCAACTAGTCTAGCTTTGTTCCTTACAATATTACCATCTTCATCCATTTTCTTTCTAAAAACCCATTTAGTTCCAATTATATTCATATCATCAGTTTTAGTTACTAGAAACCACACATCATGCATGGCAACAATCCAATTGATTGAGTTCATCTTGCATGGCAACAATCCAATTACTATCATTCAAAGCATCATTCACATTTTTAGGTTCAATTTGAGATACAAAAGCAACATGTTCACAAAATACAATCCTACGTCTAGTAGATACTCCTTGTTTGATATCACCTATGATGTTGTCCTTTGACAAACCTTTAGGCTGGATCCAATCCTTGGGCAAGTTGTTGTTTGCAACTTTTTCAGTTGGTTGTTTTTCCTTTTCAACCGATTGATTTCTTGTAGTAGAGGGCTTTTTTGCAGCAAAAATATGAACCTACAGTAGATTTTCTTCATCTGCATTCTTTGGCACTTAATCTTGCAACTTTGGGTTAGTTTCATCAAATACAACATGCATAGATTCTTCAATAGTCATTAATCTCTTATTATAGACTCTATATGCATGACTTTGTGTAGCATAGCCTAGAAAAATACCCTCATCCACTTTTGCATCAAATTTGCCAAGACCTTCTTTACCATTATTTAAGATGAAACACTTACATCCAAATACTTTTAGGTGACTTAAAACAGGCTTCCTCCCTTTGAAAAGCTTATAAGGGGTTTTCTTCAAAATTGGCCTAATTAACATTCTATTTAAAACATAGCAAGCAGTGTTGACTGCATCAGCCTAACAATACTTAGGCAGTGAGTTTTCATTCAACATAGTTCTAGCTAGTTCCTCAAGTGATATGTTTTTCCTTTCAACAAGACCATTTTGTTGTGGGGTTCTTGGAGCAGAAAAATTCTGGGTAATGCCATGCTTTTCACAAAAGTGTTCAAACTTTTCATTTTGGAATTCCCCACCATGGTCATTTCGAATAGACACTATCTTGGAACTCTTTTCATTTTCAAGCATCTTGGCAAGTCTTTTAAAGGCATGAAAAGTGTCATATTTGGCAGCTAAGAACAAAGTCCATGTGTACCTAGAGAAATCATCAACAATGACTAATGCATAAAGATTGCCACCAAGGCTCATGGTTCGAGATGGACCAAATAGACCCATGTGAAGCATCTCTAAAGGTCTTTTAGTTGAAACAAGATTTTTGGGTTTAAAAGAGACCTTGGTCTGTTTTCCCTTTTGACATGTTTCACACACTTTATCCTTCTCAAACTTGAGTTTTGGTAGTCCTTCAACCAACTGTTTTCTATTCAATCGATTGAAATGCTGCATGTGTATGTGACAAAGTCTTCTATGCCATAACCAAGTGTCATCCTCTTTTGTAAGCAAACAATGGATGCTAAAAGATGCATGATGCAGATCAAGTAGGTATATGTTATTGACCCTTTTGCCTATCAAAACAATACTACCACATGCATCATATATCAAACAACTATTTGGTTCAAACATGACTTTAAATCCTTTATCACATAGTTGAGTTATACTTATCAAATTGTGTTTGAGTCCTTCTACCAGCAGCACATTCTTGATGTTGAAAGAGGATCCATTGCCTATGACTCCATTTCCAAGGATTCTTCCTTTGTTGTTGTCTCCATAGGTTACAAACTCTTCCTCATTCAACTCTAACTTTGCAAATTTGGTCTTATCTCCTGTCATATGTCTCGAACAACCACTATCAAGGTACCACAAATCTTTCTTATCACCTTTTATGACTTGCAAAACAGATTGGGATTACTTGGTACCCTTTGATAGATTGGGTCCATCATGGTTACACCTTTCTAGATCCTTTTGGGATCCATTTCATAACCCCTTTAGGAACATCATATTTTCTAGCATGACAGTTCTTAATAACATGATCTTTTTGCATACAATAGTTGCATGAAATGAATGGCATGTCACTTGGCATACTTTTTGAAAAAAAACTAGAGAACTTCTTGGTTTTCTTTTGAAAAGAAGGATTGTAACCAAGTCCAGCTTTGCTAAACACACAGTTTTGAGAACCAAGAATAGCCTCTAAGTTTTCTTCCCCTCTTGTGAACCTTGCACAGGTCTTTATAAGGTTTTTTACCCGGTTGATTTCTAAAACAATCGGTTGAATTACTGTAAATCATTTCTAAATGCTCAAAATCAGTTTTTAAATCAGCTGTTTCTTTTTCCAGTTGACTAACTCTGTTTTCTAGCCAGTTGTTTAAGCCTTTCAATCGATTGTTTAATGCAGAAATCTTGTTTGCTTCATGATGCAACTCTTCAAAATCATGCAACAATTGATTATAGTCATTTATGTCTAGAGAACTTACTTGGCTTGAGGAGGATGACTCATAACTAGCCATGAGGCACAAGTTGGCTTCTTCACTCCCATGCAATGTATGCACGTCTCTACTTTCGTTTTTTTCCTTTTTCCTATCAACACTTTTCTCCTTTTCTTTGTTAGCATTTGGACATTCAATTTTGATATGTCCTTGTTTTCCACAGTTATAACAAGTAAAATTAGAAGAGTTTGATTCATTGTGTTTGGAAGTATACCTCTTGGGATTACCTTTGCTACCTTTCCTTTTGAGATACTTACCAAACCTTTTGACAAGAAGATTCAAGTTCTCACTTTCACTTGATTTAGCCCCCTAATCCTCGGGTTCCTCATTCTTCTTGGTGCTAGTCTTCAAGGCTATGTTTCTTACCTTTTTCTCACTTGACTCAAGCTCATTAAGCCTTTGCATCTAAATCTCATGCTCCCTAAGCTTGCCAAACAATGCAGTTATAGTCAAAGTGGATAGATATCTTGTTTCTGAGATAGCCGTGACCTTTGGTTGCCAAGATTTATCAAGACATTTCAGCACCTTGATGTTTAACTCTTTGTCAAATTCCTTACCCAAACCCATTAGATGGTTAACTATCTGAGTGAATATCTTTTGCACATCCGCTATAGATTCTACTTGTTTCATCTTGAATAGCTCATACTCTTGAATCAAGGCATGCTTCCTTGCTCTCTTAACATCATTGGTTCCTTCATGAGTCACTTCATGAACCTCCCACATTTCCTTGGCACTCTTGCATTGTGAAACACGAAAAAACTCATCCATATTGAGAGATGAAGTGAGGATATTCTTTGCATTGCAATCATATTGAGCTCTCCTCCTTTCTTCCTCAGTTCATTGAGTCCATGGCTTATCAACCTGCACATTTTCAATAGTATGCTTAGGAGTATATGGTCCATTTATGATTACATCCCATATCCCTTGATCTATTGATTCAATAAAGATTTTCATCCTAATTTTCCAAAATTGGTAATTAATGCCACTAAACATAGGGGGTCTATGAATTGAGGCACCTTCAGCAAAGGGTAACTTGTTTTTAGCCATTTCAAGTAGTTCAAAACAAATTTAGGACCTTACTTGAGCAAATTTCAAGTACCTAGCTCTAGATACCAATTATTAGTTTTGAAATTGTTGAAATGCCAAGAAGGGGGGGTTGCATTGGCTAGTTAAAAATTTAAGCTATCTTTGAAAGCTAAAAACCACCTTTAATTGAATCAATTAGATCATCAAGTAAGGATGCAAACAGTACTGAACTGTACACTTTCAATCGGCAAAAAAGAGAGTTAATCGATTGATTTTACTAAACATATTATGTTTTGGTATAATCAACCGATTGAAACAGGAAAATAGTCGACTAAAATACCGGGAAAAATGCAGATATGCAAATTCAAGTTTTAAACTAGGAACAATGCACAAGAATGATCAAGACCAGTTCTAAATGATTATACAAACATGCTCAATACTGTAGATGTCATGAAAACATTCAAGAACATGAAAAAGATGATTAAAACACAAGTTCTTGAAAGTTTAAAATGAATATGCAAGAGAGAAAGGTTAGAGAAGAGAGGACACTATGAGATTTTTAACTGGTTCACTCAAACTTGAGCTACATCCAATTTGTCAAGACAACCTGAGCTTGACTTTGCACTATTTCAAAAGATTTACAAAGTATCCACTCTTATAGTTCCAAAATATGCAAAAACCACACAAAAGACTCTTGAATCACACAAGAATCACACCAGCATAACAAGAACCCTCTTGTAGACATGGAAAACCACCAGTCACACACACAAAGCTTGAGAAACATCAAACCTCAGTGGTAGCACATCCTAGCCTACAAAGATCAATCTTCAACTACTACAAACTGTATAATCACGAAGGAGAGAGTTTCCACAAGTTTCCATAACAAATTCGCACTCTAAAATGATCAACAGACCTCTCTTTCAAAAATCAATCGATTAAAAAATAAATCAACTGATTGAATTTGTTGTAGTATAAGACTACTGCAACCAACCTTTTAAGTTGTTTAAAAACCATTCAACAGATTAAAAGAGACATTTTAACTTGTTGAAAAACCATTCAACAGATTAAAAGACACACCTAAGACTAAATACATCTAATTAATGCTACAAGGTCTACAACATGAATTGCAAACTTAAAATACACTTTCTAAATGATGTAACTCTGTAGTGAGCAGACGTTCCAGCGTTGATCAACATGGATATCATCAAATCTCCTTTCCTTCATCAATGTAGGCTTCATTCCAATGGTAATGGCTTCAAGATAGTTCAAAAAAGTTTCATTAAATCTTAATCAAATCTTCAAGAAGCATACCACCTTGGCTTCTCATGTCAACATATAACTATGGAAGGAAGGATGATACTCCAAATTCATCTTGTATTCATCATCATGAGCAGTTAATTCCTCTATAGTTGGGATTAAATGTAATTTCTAAACTCTCTCTATATTGGACTTGATTATGTATCTATTGTATTCTTGTTTTACGTGTTGGTTACTTGGTTTGTATTTAACTTCGTGGTGATTTGGCTAATCATCACACCTAATCAACACTAGATGTAGAGACATATACCAAACATGGATTTGTGGGATCAGTTGGTTTAAACAATCTTGTTCTCGAAAGCAAAGGTTCCTCCACGTGGATTGGGAAATCATGCGTCTAATGTAAGACCCGAGAAAATTAAATAAATAAATGTTTATTTATTTAATAAATGTGAGGGAAGGAATCCCTAAATTAAATATAGTGAAGAGTTAAGAGAAATGATCAATGGTGGCTCAAGTGGTTGAGTGTGGCAATGTAAGAGAGTTTCCAAAGCATCATTTTGGGCCTACAATGAGACTGAATGGCTAGGAAGAGCGCTTCCATTGCTAGAGGTCAATAGTAGACCAAACCTTGGGCAAGTGAAATCTTATAAGGGCTTTTGGGGCAAGGAAATTTATTTCGATGTGATTTCATGATGTAATGATTGCATCAGTGTTTCTTTTCCCCTATAAAAAATTATGGTTTTGTTACGTTTTTGGAAATTTTCCAGAAACCGCCTGGCGGCTTTGAAGGCTCGCCAGGCGACTCATGTTGAATAAACCCAATTTCTGGGTTTCTGTTGAGAACCACCTAACAGTGATGAATTGTCACTGGGCAATGTGCACAGGTTTGGTCTGTTTCCTCTATTTCGTGGGTTTTTTTTTGGGAATTTAGGGACTCGTTGGGGTTCTTGTGCTTTTGGAAAATGTTTTGATATAGTAACTTGGCGGTATGATTATGTGATGAATGAGATTAGATGTGTGGTTGGGTGAATAAGCATGGGGATTCAAGTTGGGACTTGGGAATGATTGGAGAGTAGATTTTATGTTATAAATTATGGTAATGATGTGTTGTTTATTTGAATTGAACCTGTATGAAAATTGGAACTATAATTTCTCTAATTTTTTGTGAAATTGCATTTATAGGAATGATTATTGGGGTTTTTGGCTTGCATAGGTGCAAAAAAATCTAGAATTGCACAAAATTTTTTGCACTGCCTAACGATACTTGACCTGCCATTAGGCGCCCGATCAGTGCAGAGGTGCACTCTGTAATTTCATTGTGTTGGTTGCGAGTGGGGGGTCCCTAAAGGGTGTTATGGGTTTAAGTATGTGATGGTAGTATAAATTGAGCACAAGGTAATGTGAAGGTTTAATGCATAGAAAATAATTGTATAATGATGCTAAACATGATTGGGTATGAGATGTTGGAATACTTGGATTGTTGCAGGTGCTGTTTGAGGTAAGTTATGACCTTGAATGAGCTGTAAGCGGTGTTTAGTCATGTTTTAGGAATTCGTTATGAACATGTTATAGGTTGACATGATTTCAATTTGTGAATGCATATATACATATAATTGACGAATGTGATGATTGATTGAGCGTTGGGGTCATATTATGTTGTCTGAACATGCCTTAGGGTACACTGGATGTTGCTGGTTGTGTATATTATTATGGGTATGAAGTATCTCTTAAGATTTGTATGTGCTAAAATAAGATCAAGTGTGGCTGCTTGTTTTTCAAGGAAATAGTAAGACTTCATGGACTACCAAGGAGTATTGTGAGTGATAGGGATACAAAATTCCTTAGTCACTTTTGGATGACCTTGTGGGGTAAGATTGGTACTAAATTGTTATTTTCTACTACTTGTCACCCACAAAATGATTGTCAAACTGAGGTAGTCAATAGAACTTTAGGCACATTACTTAGGACTGTTATAAAGAAAAATCTTAAGTCTTGGGAAGCATGTTTGCCTCGTGTTGAGTTTGCTTATAATAGGGTTGTTCATAGCACAACTAATTATTCACCTTTTGAGATTGTATATGGATTTAACCCTTTAACTTCTCTTGATTTGCTGCTTATGCCTAACATTTCCATGTTTAAGCATAAAGAAGCACAGGCTAAAGTTGGCTATGTGAAGAAGTTACATGAGTAAGTAAGGGGTCAAATTTAAAAGAAAAATGAAAGCTATGCAAGGCAAGCTAACAATTGTAGAAAGAAGGTTGTCTTCCAACCTGGAGATTGGGTTTTGGTGCACATGAGAAAGGAAAGGTTTTCAGAACAAAGGAAATCAAAGCTTCAACCAAGGGGGAATGGTCCATTTCAAGTGCTTGAAAGAATCAATGACAATACTTACAAAATTGATATGCCTAGTGAGTATAATGTTAGTTCCACATTCAATGTGTCTGACTTATCCCTTTTTGATGTAGAGGGAGAATCTGATTTGAGGACAAATCCTTCTCAAGAGGGAGAGAATGATGGAGATGTGACAATGATCAAGGACAAGGATCCACTTGAAGAACTTGCAGGACCTATAACAAGGTCTAGAACAAGAAAAACAAACGAAGCTCTGCAACAAGTGTTGTCAATATTATTTGAGTACAAGCCCAAGTTTGAAGGAGAAAAGAAAAAAGTTGTAAATTGCATCGTGGCCCAAATGGAAGAGGACTAACACGCCAGATTAATGCAATTTCTTTTATTTAAATAAGGGCTCATTTGACATATTAAGAACCAGCCTTTGGAAGACTAAAAGGACTTTGTGAATACATTTGGATGACTTTTTGGCTGCCCCAATTTTTGTTATAATCAACCATTAGGTAATGGAAAATTATTAGCTTGATTGGTTTATTATTAGCACTAGTGGGATATAATGACAATTAATGGTCTTTTGTAATCCTAATGGTTAAAGCTCCTATATAAGTTGAACCATCATTCTGCCCACAAAAAAATATCTCATGGTCACAACTGGTTTTAACCCTAAAGATCTTAAGTCAGCCCTTGTGCAATGAGAATCACGTCATGTAGGCTTGATTCCAATGGTAATGGCTTCTAAGTAGTTCAAAAAGCTTTATCAAATCTTCAAGAGACACACCACCTTGGCTTCACATGTCAACAATACCTTTTCATGTATGTTTAATTATATTGATTTCACCCTTTTTGTGTGTGTTTGCTGAAGATCGTATTGGTGATGCTTAGAGCCGGAGTGGGGGCTAGCGATCAGGGTTCCTTTGAGAAACTGTTTTGACTAGTTTTAATTTATGACTTTATGACTTTTAATTTATGACTGGTGTTGGAAAATGGGTTTGGTTGTAATGAATTACTTTTTGACTTAAAATTATGGTGCGATTAATAACTTTTTAACTTATTATTATTTTTCTTTTATTTAAATAGTAATATCTGCCTAGGATGTTACATTTGACACCCTTAGGTTCTCTCAGAGACATGTGGTTTGATCTACAAGTTAAGTGTACTTCCATGAACATTAGAAATAAAGAACATATTTGATGAGTGCCTATTTTTTTCCCTCATTTAATGTTTACTTTTATGTATTTAATTGAATCTTTGTGCTTAAAGAATGATTTAATTAAGATTTGTGATAATTTGGCTTACTTGTTTTTGAGAAAAAAATGGCTTTAAAACGCTTTTTAGTTGCATAAATTATGTTTGGATATTTTGACATTTGTTGATGCAACTGAAGTTAAATTTGGTTCATTAAAGGTGTGAAATTAAATTGTTTTTGTTTGGGAAATATAAGGTTAAAATCAGTAAATTCTAGAAAATTTTGTCTTGCTTCCCTAATTTACTAATACACTCTCATTCTCAAATGGCCCATGCAAAATCTGTCCTACATTTCCTTATTTACTATTTTTAGCCCTCCTATCACTTAAACTCTACTCAACCAGATAATGCCATGTTGCAATCCTCACTTTCAAAATCTGTCCACTAACGCACATCAATGTGTGCACTATTCTCCACTCATAAAATTGGCCAACAAGATGTTGCCACATGTCCATGATCCTTTCACACACATTTGCACCAATCACAGGTGACCACCTCATTATCTTTAACCTCCCACCCTTTACCACACGATTAGAAACCTCCAACAGCAAAACCTACCACAAGAAACATTAACCACAATGCTGATTTGCCTGTAAGAAGCCATAAAGCTACATCAAACGCGTGATGCACACAACGCCACGTCAGAGCAAATCATGCGAGAACGATGCATCCACGAAACCACTACCACAAACCTTCATCCACACGTGCGAAATCAATGCGAACGAAGCACAACACTCCACGTCAAAGATGAAAATCCCACGCCAACATGAGCTTCGCTCACACACCAGATCTTTTGTCACGAATCCCAAACTGTGCCTCAAACGAACCATGCAACAACAACGTGAAATGCTAAGGAGGAAAAAGAAGCTTCAATTTGGGAGAGAGAAAGGAATGCCACGTGTCAATCCCTAACTAGATAGTCAAAAGGTCAAATATCTAAAGTCTGGTCAAAGTTTGGTCAAATAAAGAGAGGTAAAATGCAATTATTGATTTAGATATATTTGGATTTTCCTGCAAATTTAGACTACATGATTACAAAGGGTTGATTTAGAAAATTAATGCGAATATTATTTAGTGATAATTTATCAAACATCTTTAAATAATTAATTTATTTAATTATATCAAATTTTCAACCAACTATATTTGTCAAATAGTCTATAGCTTTCCAAATATTTTTAATTATTCCTAATTACTATAAAGATAAATAATATTTATCTTTATTTTCATTTTAATAGATATTTGATATATTTTAGTAATAAAAAAACTCAGTCCAAGTCCTATATAATGAGACCAAGGGGAAGCAAAAAACAAGCTCGGAACTTCAGAGTTTAGGAATCCTTAGGGGGACCGAATTCCGCTCTCTCTCCTCACACTCTTTTCTATTTTTATTTTACTTTTGCATTCAATGGATGACTAAGCTTCAAAGGTTAGTTCTAGTGTAATTTCTTAACAATACTAAAGTTGTTATAGATAAGTAGTATTAATTTGATCGCGTCAACGATAGTGTTATCAAATAATATATAGATAATTAAGGGTAATACAATAGAGTTAAGAGGCAAAGTTTATTCCCAACATTTTTATCAACATCATCTCTCTAAAATATAGTTTTATTTATCTTTAACAATATAAAAACCAAAATTCATCTATTGTTCCATTGCCAAATTTTGAGGCAATTTATAGACCACAGATCTAGTTACCAAATCCTTGTGGATACGACCTTGTTAGATTGCAACATACCTAGTATACTTGCTGGAAATGTTGGACCTTTCATAGGGTCATTAACAATGATATAATTATTTTTTTGAAATTTATCAAGATGGAACAAATTTTAAACAAATTATGAAAATGGGCAAGTCATACCAACTTGATACGAGTTATTATGAATAAATCGTACCAAATTGGTATGACTTCAGTGTGTTGTAATTTTGTTTTTAAATTTTAATTATAGTCATATTAGCTTGGGACGACTTCAATGTAATGTGACATTATTGTAGAAAAGGCTTTTCTTGACGGTTGTCACAAACGAAATCGCGGCGGGACAACGAACGAGAAAAGAAACAAGCTTGAAAAGAGATTTTGGAGTTGCCACCATAATTTATTAAAGAAAAACTATGGAAATTGTAAAATAAGACATGATATATGAAAATAAGATTTTGGGTCTGGAAGTCGATTACGTGTAAGGAAGGTGTTAGCACTGTACCCTATAGTGCCCGCCCAAGGTCGGTACCTTAATTAGATGTGCAAAATTGGTGTGGTTTTCAAAATGTTAATTTCCACCAAAAATAGTGAGAATAGAATGTACAAATGAAACAAAATATTTTTTTTTCGGTTTTTTAGGCATGACAAGGAGATAAAGGCCCTTGAGCAATGGAATAGTGTGGTGGAAATGAAGTTCTAGGAAGGAGAAGTTATCCTAGAGGAAGGAGGCTAAAAGAGATCTAAGGATATTACTAGCTAGCATGAATCTTAATAAGGCAAATGTGTGGAATGTTGTCAACATCAAGACATTTACCATTCAAATTAAGAGTAACCTTTATACAATGAATGAAAACTCTTTTATATAGCCTAAGGAGTAAGAATAATTTGGCTAGCCAATATTTATGACATGTGCCAAATTCTTTTTAGATCTTGATCTAGATATCCTTATTTGGTGGATCAAGTGCCATGTGGCAAGTCACACCTTCCACATTTCAACATGTGCTCAATGTGTTAAGTGTGGTGATAACGTTGTTTTCTACCTTTTATTGATGTTAAGTTTTTGTGAATAAAATCAACTTCTCCATAACTTTTATCTTGTTTAGTCCTCAAGTTCATGTTGTTTTTGCATTGTTTTGTATTTTAGTTATTGTATGTTTTTCTTACTTTTAATCTGTATTATAAGTGTGTGAAATAAGTCAACAAGAAACAATTCTGGTGGAGGAAAATAAGCTGGAACTCAAGGAAGCGTGATTTGACAAGAAAGATTGATTCTTAGAAAAATACCCATGTCAAAGGGGCATCGAAATCGTTCCCAGCACTACAAACATGCAGAAAGGACTCACAATAGGTATATACTACCTTAGACCACCCTTGGAAGGCCAAAAAACCACCATTGCACGCTAGTTGTGATGTAGGATTATCTTGTTCTTTTTTAAGATTATTGAATATGGTGAAGATTGATTAAGAAAGCCTAGTGAAATCCCCACTACACATTAAGATAGCAAGCTATCTATATGTGAAGGTTCCTTTCACAAGGCTCTAGAGAAAAGAAGAGTAGATTGATTCAAATTGGAAATAAAAGGAAACGCATTCAACAAGATGAAAACTGAAACAAAATAAGAGAAAGAAGTTTAAAAATGGCAAAGCAAAGAATGGAGAAGATGGTAGGATCGCGCCACTACAAGGCTAGGCTAGAAGACATGGCAACCTTGAAGATGAGTGGTGGATGCCGCCACTTGCCAAGGCAAGATAAGGCTTGAAAGAAAATTCACTCCCTAAGGAGGAAAGCTTCTCACAAAAGGGTTAATACACAAAGGTGTTTAATTTCTCCAAAATGTTCAACCCTTGTACAAGTGTTAGAGGTCCCCTTAAATAGAAGTGTTCAGGGGCCTCTTAGCAAAAAACAAATAAGCTAAAAAGGATTACAATGCAAATAACAAAACCTAGAGTCTAGAAAGTATGTCAACAAAGGAGCACATGGACACATTCCAGAATCCTTCTTGGAAAAGGCAAGGTGGATGCTCATTCTAGATGTTTCTAGACTTCTTGATGGCAAAGACATGTGGTCATGCTTTCTAGATGTTTCTTGAAATCTTTTCTATCTCTCTCTCCTCCACACGGGCTTGTCTTCATGCGCCACTTGTCTACTTTGTGCACCACCTCTTTGATTATCATTCAAGACAAATAAAGCTAGTTTAGTATGTTGGCTTTAGGTTAAGCTAATCTTTTGAGTCAACAAGTCAACCCAAAGTCAAGGTCCACAAGTCAACTTAAAAATAGTCAACCAAGCCAACTTAATGGAATTCAAACTAAAGAATTTGCCTTGGGTCATCATCCTTGGTAGGGATCAAGCCTTTATCAAGTTGATTGTCTAGGCAAGCTAGTTACTCGATGGGCAAACATGACAGCACAAAACTGTAGTATTTGACTCGCTCAGTAAGGCCTTGGAGGCTGCTAGGGGTGTTGGGAAACTTTCCCTTCTCTTTCTTGGGTCTCTTTCTTCATCCATGGAGGTTTTACCCTTTTTGGGTTTGAGAGAATGACGGGCTACGAAATTGGAGATAAAGATGTGAGTGTTAGGCACAATTGAAGCATTAAGTAGTTTTCAAGAACTTTGGTAGAGGGATTTCTTCTACTTTATGGTTCCAATTTCTTCTCTATTCTTTAACTTTTCAAAACCCTAGGTTCTCCACCATGAAGAGCAATTCTATTTGTTGAGATTAGATGTAAAACAATGAATTCTTGTGTAAAACTATATAAGTTTTTCTAGTTCAAGCTAGTGTTTGAATTCCACGCTTCATGCTTGATGTGGATTGTTCCCATGCTTAATTTATGATTTTTGAGGTGTTGGGAAATATCTTTAGAATCTAGATTTCAAATTGAATACATAATGGATGCTTGTATTTAGGAATAGAACATAATTCATTAGTAATCTTAAGACTCTTGAACTTAATGCATGATTTAACTTGGATGGTGATAAAAAAATATTCATGAAAATTACATTAAATTTTTATATTGAGGTAAATAAAAGTTATTTGTGCAATAATAGTGAAAAAATTACGATATGATTGATAATTAGTTAAAAAATAAAATTTGATTAGATAAAATATATCGAAATAATATTCTACTTGATGAAAATAAACAACAAATAAAAATATTAAAAAAATTAACAAATGTTTAGAACCAATTTAGGAGAGTATTAAAAAAAGAAATCGCACAAAGGAAAACAAATGTATAATTAAGGGTATGATGAGATGAAAAATATCTTACAGATCTAAGAAAACTTTTCAAATATCACACATATACTCAATGGTTGAGAAATAACAAAAATTATTTTAGCGAAACAAAAAAGTTATTCAAATGAAACAAAACTTAGTAATAATAAGTATTTTTTTTATATTACCTAGTAAATGAAAGGTTTGTGCTATTAAACACTTAAATTGAGAGTATTAAAAATTCTCATGTGAAAGAAAAATATACAATAAATAAAAATATTAAAAAATAATATAAATACTCAAATGTGACACAAAAAATTTTTTTGAATTGACATACATAATTTTAACTTAATTACATAAAGGTTATGATCATATGAAAAATATAGTTGAGATGTGAATGAGTTTCATACTATATATATAAGGTTGCTTAATTAATTGTGAATATTTTAATAATTTAAACGGGGACGGGTATTATGGCGTGGATATGTATATCCCTATACCCAATTGAAAAAGTCGGGAATTCCACATACTCATACCCAAACCCAGTCAATGCAGGGATTCCCGTCAAAACGGGGATGGGTTTAGGCAATACCCACGGGGCGGGTTTATTTGCCATCTGTAAGTGCAACCGGTCAACTTGCCGTGTTGGTTTTTCACTAACATGTGGCATGCTTTCAAGAGCACTTATTCGGCAAAAGTTTGTTTAATGAGGCTGTGAGCCCAATTAAACAATGCTTGGTGAATTCTTGATCAAATTATTCAAAGCAACAAAATTTACTAAGTATGGTCCAATGGCATTGGCCGGATATGCATTTGCACTCAAATGTTCATCTAGATTTTAATATCTTACTTAACCCAAGAGAATAACATGTGAAGCCCATGAAACATATTTGGCTCTTGTTGCTCTAGGCCCTCTTGTATCCTTCCTATCATACTTTGAGTAATTGGGCCTTTTGATGGGCTTGGGCAGATTGAATGTGGGTCATGTAATGGGCTTGGGTCAGATTCATCAGATTTAATTTTTTGGAGGTGAACCTGACAAGGGCTGATCTTAGTCCTACGTATCGCCATTCACAATAGAGAATCAAGGATCACGTAGCTCTTAAGAAATACATATTTTGAAAATTTTATATTTTTTGGTGTTTTCAAGTACTAGGTGTACAATAAATAAAACAAACTAACAAATAACACAAAATGGCATAGGCGTGTTGGGTGAAGAACAGTAAAATAGGTCTAAAATAAAAATGACTAAAATATCTTTTTGGCCCCAATTTTCGTCAAATTTTGTTAAATCAGTTCTAATTTTGTTTTTATATTCAAATATGTCCAAATTTTCATCAATTTTATTGAATTTAGTCCTTCATTACTAACAATATTTGAATCATTGACAATAATGAATAGTAACCGACACGTCTCACTTCGTGATTTTTTTATTTTTATATATATTTTTTATTTTTTTCTTTTTTTTAAATGTCCACGTTTCAACCAAACAACATGTCACGTGTCAAGGTTAATGTTTTATATTAAATTTAATCCTTATATTTGTCGTTTTTATTCAATTTAATCCTAATTTTGTTTACAATTGAGCAATTTTGCCCCTCTCGAAATTGGGAGCAAATTTAATTTTTATATAAAATTATAATGATATTTTTGTTAAAATTCATTCTTTGATTAAATATTTTTGGTTTATGGTTACAATTTATTTAAAATTAGAACAAAGATTTTAAGGATGAAAACTTACATCATTGATCTAAAATTTTAAAATTAGACGTTATCCTTAAAATTTTCATTATAATTTTTAACTAATTGTAACCGTAAACAAAAATATTTTAAAAAAATGTGAATTTTAGTATAAAAATTAAAGTTGGTCTCCACCTCTATTTGTCTATTTTCGGGGGTTTGGATTATGGGGTCCTCATTGTTATGGATTGGATGGTGTTGGAGGACGAAGAAAAAAGTGAGAATGGTTTGGATTCAATCTATGAAGTTATTGTGGGTTGTTGTTTTGTAGGTATGTGCGTCTTTGAAGGAGATAGTGATAGTTCTGTGTTGGAGTCTAAATGAAGGTGAATCCATAGAGAGTTAGTGTTTTTGTGTGTTGGTAGATAAAATAAAGAAAAAAAGTAGAATGAGGTTTTTTTCCCTACTAGGCAATTCATCCACAATAATTACGGTAATGGGTAAATTTTTAAAAAATTACGGGTTCTGCCCTTACACAATTTCACAATGAAGAAATTGTTTACCGCCTAAATGTTTTCCCTTCGAAGGAGAAGTCAGTCAAGGAGAGAAATCGTGCTGGGGCTGAACATTTTCTGAACCAAAGTCGTCACAGATCCACATGTCTTAAGCTGAAATTATATGGGGGGTACACATTTTCTTCATAGGTGGTAATCGATTACAAAGGGAATCCTAGTAATTTTGGGTTTGTGTAATTGATTACACACTAAATATAATCGGGTCTGGCGGTATGCTCTATCACCAACCAAATTGTTTGACCACCCGGTCAACTTGGTCAAATTTCACATTAGCAAAACATATCAGAGGAACAAATGCCCGAATAATAGGAGAAACATTTATGGTGATTAAGCGATTCACCATAGGTTGTAAATAAGGTGTCCATAGGAACTGCAACAATTTACCAAAAATAATAAATAAAAGAAATAACCAAGCTAATATGTTCATCAATGTAATGGAGAAAACTTTAGAAGGGAACCTGTTTCGGTTGTATTTTATAAAATTTCTTTTAAGACTCAACCATAGTGGTTTGGTCATGGAAGATAGAACATGTAAGTCGACACCGTCTTATGCTTAAGGGGAAAGCTAATCCAACTTGAATCTCTTCGTTAGTGACTTGTTGAATTTCTAGAGAGATACATGTCAATCTCTCCTAGGCCCAATACTGCAGAAGTAACTTGCATCCCCTGATGTTATCGTGTTGGAACTTAGTACCCGTGATCTAATGCACGATACAAACATGCCAACACTGTTGAACCCCAACTGAGGTTAGAAAAATTAAACAAGTCTCTTAACAATGGAAAATACATAAAATGAATGAGACTAGTTGGTGTATCTGACATCAACATACTACTAATTAGTATGAGGACGTGGGCACATGCATATTGTGCAATTGTGACGTGGTCGATTAAGTTGGTAATTCCCTAAATCTAGTATTCAGGCAGGTCAACTTAATTTGGTTACATGCGAATGAATTTTCGGGTGGAATATCCCCTAATAATTCTTGGCAGAGTTCTAATAGGTTCCTAGAACTAGATCTGGTGACGGGTTCAGCAAACCCAATTAAAGTGAAACATCCTCTAAGGTCAAAGTTGTTTCTCCAAGTGGCATGTGGAAGGCGTGAGTTTCAATCCTCCACCTTTCGCAAAGTGTAGTTACTAGTAGATGGTTTATCTTCATATTCTCGACCTTCAAAACATGCCCAAAACCAGCTTGATCAATTAAATTTCTGACCCTGGGGTCAACCTAATCAATATGTTTTAAAATCAAAATTGAATGTAATCTTGGTTGAAGAACTCTCTTGTTCCTTTGCCATATGTCGTTTGTAATGTGGTCGTCTTGATGACGCAAGACTGACATGTTTATTTGAAGATTGTTATTTTCAGCCATGATCAACTACATCATACAAAAATTGAAACCATTGACATAAGATCATTTCAAGTTAATAAATAAAAAAATATAAAGAAAATAGGTTGATAAATTTCACCGTACCTATGAAATTGATGGGTGAGAATCAAAATTGTCTTTTTCTCATTCTTGTAGTTGGTGATGCACGTTGAAATAGAACTGCAAATAGGGGAAGACTTGTATGTTTTGTAATCAATGGTGGAAAGGCCAAGCATATTTAAATGATTTCAATAGTTATTCTCACACAATGTATGTTATCCATCATTGAATACTAAGACCCACCAACAAATGTGATATTGCAGCCTTTTCTCCTTCTCTCACATAAACCAACCATTTCTCCCTCTCTCACCCATAGGTACCCATAGCTGCCATCTTCCATTCATCACCGAATGCTTGTTTAAGAAATAATAGACTTTAAAGATTATCTACATTGAATTCCATATTGCAATGTTCATGAATAGTTAATAACAGAGATTCCCTCCATTATTTACGTCACTCGTCCTTCAAGTGCTTATATACCGTGAGATACAGAAGAGCATGGATAGTTAAGGAAAAAGTAATTGCCATGGAGTATAACGACTTTGACAAATCTTATAATGAACTTCCCAAATGGTTACAAGTTGTCTAGTAGACTAATCCTGGTGGACAATTTTCCAATGCTCTAGTCCTCTTGTTAATGTTGATGGTCAGGATGGGACACCTGCTACATTATGGAACGTTGCTTCTAGGCATTTGGACCATACATTAAAGGGTTGAAATGTTCTAAAACTTTTTTCCAAATAGATGGAAAATTTTTAATAGGTAGATATCATGCCACCCCACTAACTATAGTTGCTCAAGATGGAAATAGAAACATATTTCCTTTGGTATTTGCAATAGTAGAAGGTGAGGAAAAGGAGACACTGATTTGGTTCTTTCAACTACTAAGAGAGCATGTAACTCCTCAACCAAATCTATGCCTCATTACTAATAGGGGCAAGGGAACTTTGTCAACCTTATGCTTAGAAGAAGTTGACTGGGAATCAGAGAATCTTCACTTAGCGTACTGAATACGTCATCTGGCTTTCAACTTCAACAACAGGTTCAAAAATGCAGATCTAAAGAAAGATTTCCTTATCTTGGGTACTACATTTTCCTAACCCATATATTCCATACCCATTCAATTTTTCTTTCCAACTAAATATTCTTTCATTTAATATGTGATTTCTTTTTCACAGCTTACAAAGTCAAATAAGTTATTGTCCAAGCAAAACTTTCAACAATAAGGTCCCAATTCCCGTAAGTAGTAGCTTGGATAGATAAAATTCCCTTACATAAGTGGTCTCAAGCTTCTGATGGGGGACAGAGGTTTATGAGGCTCCTCAGTCGCGATACTCGTCGGAAAGCCTATCGAATCGGTGTTCTACCGATTGAAACTCGCAGAAGGCGAGGGAAAACGCAGTGGAAGGCTCAGATATGGAGATTACGCACAGATCTCTCTGGTTTCTCACTAGTTTGGTAAACACTAAGAGGTAAGAACCTAATCTGGGGTTTAGGGTGAGCTGATGAATGGGGGAGTGATCTCAATCGAATGTATCATTCATCAAAGCTGAGCTTTACAATGAAATGGCTTGCCCTTTATAGAAGAGAGGCAACCGGAAAACAAAAGGAAGAAGGGGATGCCGTCTAACAGAGTTTCCTAACGGGAAAGATAGGGTCGAAAAGCATATACAAAGATCCTAACAGTGCTAACATGTTGGCACACATGTGAAACGAGAAAGAAGACATCCCTAACAGAGAAAAGGTGGAAAATGTGATGGATACCCTAGTGGCTGATAAGGTTTGCGTGATAGAAGCATGAAGGTGTGAACCCTTAGCAGAGAAGCAAAACAGAGTAGGGTTCGCGTGATGGTGATGGCATGAGATGAGAAAAGCCAGCTGCCTCTTGAGAAGAAATGATTGGACGCGTGAGGTGAGAAACCCTAGCACCGCTTTCACGATCGAGAAGAGTTTGTCTACGCATAGACAACACTTGATTGGGCTACTGTATGATGAGTCTCCACCCAACAAATGGAGAAGACAATGTGCTGAATGCCACTTTGCAGAAGTGTGAATTGTGCAAACGAAAATTGGACTACTCGAGGCCCAATCAGGAGGGGTGAAGAATTCAGGTATGTGCGGAAGACATGGAGAAGAATTGGGCCGCAGGCCCAATGCGAGCACTTCTATAATTGGCAGCTTGGAAAATTGCTGAATTTAGCAAAAACAAACATAATTAGAACACATTTATTTAATTAAAAATAAAAGAAAATTAAAAAGAATGGGCTTAGCCAATGGCCCAAGCTATGAGGCTTAGTGAGGTCACATCATCCCCTCCCTCTTGAAGAGGATTTGTCCTCAAATCAAGAGGGTTGTCAAAGGCACACAACAACCAAATTTATGGTTCCACCAGGATCAAAAACAAACCTGCAATAGTCATCAAATAAAATTATAATGAAATCATAATGACCATGCAATATAATTGCTTGGGAAATGTGTGAAAATGGGCTTTTAAAGATTGAAAAAGATGTTATCCAACCCACTTCACAATGTCTTACACTTTGACTTAGAAGAATGTTGAAATGAGTTATGAAGTCAAAGTGTGTTTTCACACAAAATTTTGAAGAGGATGAAATAAGGAAATGAGATGGAGAACAAAATGTTAGAGAGGGAAACAAAACAAAAGATTTAATGAAAAAGTGAGAAGAGTTTAAACATGGGAAAACTCCCTTTGGAAATTGGGATTTAATGGAAGGAATTGGTGAAGAATGGAACACCAAATCCCTTACCATGAGTTCCCTCTTTTCATTTGAAATGCGCCTTAACTCACTCTCTTGTCTTATTTTTTCTCGTGCTGCAAATTCTTTGCTCTCATTCTCTTCTTTGGCTTTTCCAAGATTCTCCTATTTAGCCTTTTCTTCTTCATCTCTTTTATTCTTCTCTTTTATCTCTTTTTCCTCTTGTTCTCTTTTAGCATAAAGCTTTTCAAGCTCTTCTTTGTCTCTCTTCTTTTCATACTCTCGAAGCTTTTCAAGCTTTGCTTGCTCTCTCTTATGTTTGTCTCTTTCTCTTTTTTCACTCAAAAGCAAGTCTAAATTGTGCTTAAAATCTTTTTCTAGTCTAGAAAAAACTTTGAAAGATTTTGGATGAATTCATCAAGGGGAATGAAATGTTTCCACATGCATGTTTTTAATTCATAAAATGTATTAATGCATGATTCTCTCCCCTTTTGCACTCTATACTGCCTCGCTTGCCACCAATCAAATGCACGACCTACAAACCAAGAAATAACATGCCTAAGAATGTCTATTTGACTATATTTACTAAACAAAGGTTGCACCAATTTCTTTGTATCCCACATCTAAATGATATTGGTCCTATATCTTCCCCAAAGGATGGAATGTTACTATGAATGGTATAATGCAACTCATTATTATTATGCTTACCTAAATGCACACTATTATGCCTACCTACATGCATACGGTTAGAAAAAGGAAAACTCATTTTCAAACAGTTTTGGAAAACACTTTTACCAAAAAAATTTTCCCAAAAAAAAGTTTAAGAATTCCTAAAGAGAAAATGGAGTGAAAATAGTCTTGAAATACTCATAGGAAAGGGAGGTGAGTCTCTTGGACAAGCTTAGAAACCAAGTCTTTCCTAGCCAGAGATTTCTAAACAACTTTCACAAAAAATTCTCAATAAAATTATAGAGAAAACAGATTGTGTGAAAAACAATTTTGCAAGGTGTGTGGACAAAATAAAACCTACAGACCAAAAGAAGGTCAACTAGGTGTTAAACACATAACACCTAGATATCACGGTGACCTAACACATAAATGACAAACACACAAATCACACAAAACTTAGACATTGAAAGCATAAAAACATAAAACATAAAGACTAAAAACATAAACTAGATGAAAAACCTAAGTGAAGATACAAGTGGCCTTTGGAACCCCTTGAACCTCACATTAAACATGTTAAAACTATTACAAGCCTTGCTAAGAATGGGATTGATCTAAAGCATTTTCCCAACTAAGCCAAATGAAATAAAAGAAACAGAAAACTAAAAAAAATACACCCAAAATCCGTGATACAAAACAAAAAGCATAATAAAAGAACATGAACTATGCCAAGCTATGTCCCTCTCGGTCCAGCCTCCAAAGTGTATCTCTCAAGTGTTTGCACTCCTCCTTTTAAGGTCCCAACTCACTCCTTTTTTCCTCTTGGTGGCCACTCAATTTGTTTTTCCTCACCATAGCTGCACCTTTTAGAAAGGTTATCACCTACAAGGCTGCCAAAAATAGTGAGATGCAAAGAATCCAAAACAAAACCAAGTGCAAATCAAACTGCTGCGTGAGAGTACAAATCAGAAACACAATAAAAGCTCAAATTGAGGCAAGGACAACATCAAGTGATGGATCTAATAGACAACCTCAAAGGATAGCCAAGAAAGACAAGTAAGAAAACAAGCTCACAAAGAAAGAAGGTACACAAAAAGGAACCTAAGGAATATGTATCTAGAATATGATCACACAACTAAAAAAAATGAAGAAGACACAAAGTAAGTTGAATCCAAAGCAGTGCATATGTATCACAAATTGAAACTGGAATACAAGTAAAGATGAAGTGATGAACTGCTGTAGCAATTTGCATTTTCCAGATAGGCGTGTTATATCGTGGCACTGAATTTTCTTTTCTTTTCACTGATGTTCTTTTCAACTTTCAAAGATCAAGCATACTCTTTAGTTTAGGCCACAGTTCACAACAATTTTCATGTTTCCAATGTCAATTAATAGATGCGCATGAAGAATGAACAAAAGATTCAACTTAAAAAAAAATTGAGAATGACATAGGAAAAAAATGAGACTCTCGGTCAGTGCAGAATCATGAACAACAATGTGCAACAGAATGTGATTGAATTAGAAGCAGTCAATAGAAGACAATGTTCAACATCAAATGAATAGCCAAAAAGAATGCAAGATAACACTATGACTTATGACTGCACTGAAAAGGCAAAAAGGACGAATGTGAATGAATGTAGTAAACTGAATGAGGTAATGAAGGTCAGCATAGTTGAATCTAGATACATTCATACAAGCACAAGTAACGCATAGCTCATGCTACCAAAGAACAACACTCGACCAAAAACTGTTGTCAAAACAAAGGAACACAAACAACACTGGATGAAAATAGAAACAACTAATGTTGATGCAAGGAAACAAAAATGGCCAAAATAACTACACCATGAAGCACAATGTCAAACACTACTCAGTAAGGGAAAGAGTATTAGACAGTGTAATAACATAACTGATGTAGCAAAGTTTCACACGAAGTAGGTGGCCAAACAGAAACTGCAGAATATGAGTATCATATCACAACTGATGCACAAAAATTGAATCTTTGGAAATCAATGGATGTATACAATCTGAGATAATGATACTACAAGAGTTCAAGACAGTCAACAAATCAAGCATGAATCAATGTTGGACAGAAAATTGAAAACTAGTATTGGTGGCTTAAGGATAAAGACACGACCAGCAATAGCACCACAAATTGATTGAAGTCCATAATCAAAGTACACAATGGTAGCAACATAATCCAGTAGGATTTAACGCATACTGAACTCATAGATTTAGCACAATTGAGATTAGGAAGCAGAATCAGTTTACTACACAAGATATGACTTATTCGAGAAAAATAAACTACTCAAGAACAAGGTGCGAACATGACCAAAACCTCAAAAGCAATCTGAACAAAGCCAGATATACTATAAGAGCTGAATATTGGTTTGGTCAGCAACAATCATTGGCCAACAACTTCAATTTCTAGAGCAGTAACAGAAGCAAACAGAACACGAAATGCAATTGGAATAGGAAAACAGGAAAACTAGCACAAATAAAACAAGAACAATATCAATATACACTGCAGAACAATTGCTAATGATCTCATAGTAAAGTGATGAGTGCGTATTTTTGCCCTCATTTAATGTTTAATTCTGGGTATTTAATTGAATTTGTGTGCTTAAAGATTGATTTAATTGAGATTTCCTATTATTGGGATTATTGAGCATGAGATACAAAAACATGTTAAAAATAGCTTTTTAGTTGCATAAATGTTCTTTGGATATTTTCAAGTGTGTTAGTGCAGCTGCAGCTAAGTTGAGCTCATGGAGGTGTGAAAATAAATTGATTAAAGCTTCATGACACCTTAAAGATAAATCCAAGAATAAGAAATTATCAAAAGTACAAAAATCCAAGCCAAGCAGTGCATGAAGACGACAAGAAAAGCTTGAAAAAGAGAAGAAGTTTGGCGAAACCAAGAAGAGAGGAAAGAAAAATTGGACCTTGCGGTTTTCTTTATCTTTATGATAGAAGATAATTTGGGAAAATATATCTTTAGATATTTTATTTGATATTTTTAAATAATTATCTTATTTAAT
>Ga0214542_1002708_pt1 | contig 36471 bp, 13 predicted proteins | sample CNSS1metaG_FD_160096 | JGI IMG/M metagenome (GOLD analysis project Ga0214542, IMG submission 160096) | Root nodule microbial communities from cowpea collected in UCLA plant growth center, Los Angeles, California, USA - CNSS1 | ecosystem: Host-associated > Plants > Roots > Nodule | place: USA...
TTTTACAAGATAGCTTTAAACATTATAACATGTAGTCTTCATATTGTCTTCCAGATGGCTTTCATGCTTCTTTTATCATCATCAAAATCTTGCTTCAGCATTTAGACTTGTATTGCTTTTGCCAACAGTCTTTATGTCGAAGGTATTGCTGAATTTATTCTTTGGACTGATCAAGTTATTAATATATATAAAGAACTATATTTTCAAAGAGACAAATTCAGAATCGTTGAGAAAAGAAGGGAATTTTAATTCGTGAAGTGAAACAAAATTGGGTTTATACACAGTTATCAGATCATATATTTCTTCTTTTAAAAAAATTGAATTGTGAAAAACTATATTATTAAAAGGAGTAATGGTAGTGCATGTTGAAAATATTATTTAATATCTTTTGTTTTAAATTGATCCGATCCACGTGGGTCAAGCCAATCCCATACTGGGTCAAATTGACGATTGGACATAAAAATAGAGAAGAAGATTCCATCTAGGTAGACTCCCTACTTTCCAAAAATCTCATACCACACCTCAATCAAGATTATATAAAGGAGAGATAGCAAGCACACACATATATAATGTTTCCATTTTTTGAGACATAAACATTACCATTTTAATGCCAAGCAACTTACTATATAGCTAACATTACAAAGTGAAGAATAATTTTCAAACACGACCGAGATTCAAGTCATGGAACTCAATTCCGAAAATTAAAAAAAAAAAACAGAAAACAAAACAAAACAGTGACAACAAAATTCGGCTGCACAGTCCCAAAAAGTACAAAAAATATGGCGGCGAGTACCAAAACAATTCAATAGTACCACAAGGACAATTCAGGTTGTGTTTCTACCAATTCAAATTATTCAAGGTGCAATGTAGCTTCAAAAATGATTTTATCAGGCATTGTGAATCACTGCATCTCAGAATCAAATCACCCAAATCGTAAAGTGATTCATGTACGATTTCTGATGATATTGAAGTATTTAGAACATTACGAGAGAGATTTAGATGCACTGTCAACAATCCTCTTTTTGTTGACAACATATAGAGTAGACCCAGTAGCAATAATCTGACTTTGGGTTGTGATTCAAGCCAACCGTCAAGTAGTATTCACAGACTATAAGCCTGCTCTTATGTCTTATAGCAACACTGTCAAAGTAAAACCAAATAACTGTCTACTCTAAAAGAATTCACAAAACATGCCTCAAGTGTTATTTATTGATAGAAATGGGTAGTATTGTTCTATTACATACATTTCATGGTCAAGCTTCAGTTCTAGTTTGAATGGTTTAATTTTGCGTCCTTCCGATAGATTTAAAACCAATATTCTTACGCTATTGAACATATTGAAGACAGAAAAGAAAGAATACGTTGGATCACATCCACATCATCGTGAAGCAACTACTAACCAGTGAAGATGCAAACAACGTCACTAATATACATATGTTTCTTGCTTTCTTAAGATATAGTTGCATGCCAACAATTGTTAAATTACACAATAAGGATTTGTTGACTCCATGGAGATGCTATCATTCATTTACAGTAACTATTCATTCTTGAATCACAGAAATGATTGCACTTACTCCAACTCTTTCCTTGTATCTCGAGCCTCTGGTTTACAAAGCTTCAAACCTGTAAAAGAGGTTAATGTAAACCACTCAGAGTTTGGAATGTCAGCAAGAATGAGCAGATATCAAAATGTATGAAGCAAGGACATACAACATCAACAACATTGGTATGCATCAGGGAAAATTTGATATCAATCAGCTTTGTCAGCTTCTGCCTCATTCACACTCAACTCAGGAGTATCTTCAGAGTTTGGAGTTCCCTCTGCTGGCTGTTCAGCTTCTTCCCCATTCACACTCAACTCAGAAGGAGTATCTACAACAGACTTTGAATTCCCATCCCCTGGTTTCTGAACAAATCGACGACCCCGATCCACCCTGATTGCCCTTCCCATAAATTCCTGCAGAAGAACAATTTTCCCTGCGTCACTAACCAAAAACAGTGTTCCAAACACTAAAGGCTTGTTTGATTCCCTTCTCACTATAAAGTTTTAAAAACCATTTCTAAAACATCTTCATACTAGTCAACACTTAATTTCTCATAGAAAATGTATTAACTTCTGAAAACTGTTACCATATCAAGTGTTATAAAAAAAACAAATAACTAATACATGTTTTCTCATCATCTCTTGTTTTCTTCTAGTGTTCGTGGAACAAACTTTTGAGAAAACAAAAATATACAGGGGAGACAAACATTTTCAAATGTGCTTATGTTAGGAGCAAAACAAATAATAAAAAAGTAAACAAACAAGGTCCAAGACATTGCTGATAAAACTTGTGAGAATGACATTCCCCATACTCAATAATCCAAGTCCAACCAAATAAGAAGAAACTCGGAGTTACCTTTCCTTGGAACTCAGCAAGAGCAGCCTCGGCTTCTTTCTTGGACTTGTATGACACAAATCCATACCCTGACGGCTTTCTAGGATTGTCAAGAAATACAACCTCGGCTCTAACAACTTTATTAGTTCCGGAATCAAAAAATTCCTTGAGATCCTTGGACTTGGCTAAATAGGACAAGTTACCAACAAACAAGTTAAACGTCACGCCAGGATTTGGTTTCACCGGAGGCGGCGTTTTCTTCTTTTTCGGCCGAGCATAATTGACTTTCATTACACGACCCTCAAACTCCTAATCGAAATTAAAAAAAAAAAAAAAAAAAAAAAAAAACATTATTTATGATAAAAATGTGTGCGTGTAGTCGTCAACAGCAGAAGCAGTGTAGAGTGTTTTAGGCTTACATACGATTCGAGTTTATTGAGAGCTTCAAGAGCCTCTTCTGGAGAACCCATTTCGACAAAGGCCAAACCCCGGTTTCTGTTTTTCTTATACATAGAAAGCTTAACCGCAACAACGGACACAGTTTCAGGAAAATAAAAACCTTAAAAAAAAAAAAAAAAACAGTAAAAAAGAGGAGGAAAGAAAAAGCGAACCTCGACTTCGAGGACTTTTCCATGTTTCTCAAACAAAGAACGAATATCCTCCGGGGTGCTTGTCCATGGGACGTTCTGAGCGAGCAACCTTGTACGAGAAAATTCTTCTTCGGTTACTGGCTGGGGTTGTTGTTGGGAAGTGGAAACGCATGTGAGAGTGAAATTAGGGGTTTGTTTGGTTGTGGTAAGGGATAAGGGTGGAAGGTGAAAGGAAGGGCGATTGGGGAAGTTGATGGATTGGGAAAGGGAAGAGAGAGCGATGGGATGGGAATGGGAATGGGAATAGGTTTGAACCGATAACTGATTTGCAGAGGTTAAGCACACAACACGTAGAAGCGCCATTGCTCAACAATGCCATTCACAAAGCTATTCTTCTCATTTTCAATATCACCACACAGCTTTGGTGTGTGGTAAGTGTCACGGGAAATGGATAAGACCATCTTCGCTATAAAACGACACCGTTATCTTTGCGTTGTTTTCTTTCTGTTGCCCTTTTTTTGCCTCTAAACAATTTTTACATCAACGTACACGGCTAGGCCTCATCAATGAAAAGAAAAAGAAAATAATAAAAAGTGAGATGAATTTAAACGATCTACGCAGACGATTTCTCTTTTTTTATCCACGTTTCATAATACTCATTTTACCTTTAATTATTTTATAATTAATTTATTTTTAATCATTTTTTTTAATTTTTTTTATTTTGACCGTTATTCTAAAAATCCTTTTTAACAATTATTTTATTTAATAATTATTTTAAAATTTATTACATATATTTTAAAAATAAATATTATTGATCTTATAAAAATTAAAAAATGCGGATACACATACGCGTTAACGCTTATGTTTTCGCTAGTTCTGTCTAATAAGTTTTATGAAACTCTACTGTTTAAATATTTGTTATGTTTTCTTTTATTTTTATATCCTTTTACTGTTTTAATGAGATATATGAAACTGTAACGGCGGAAAATGTTATCCTAATTTTTTTAAAATGTTATTGATTATTTTGAAACAGATATAATACAAGGTTATGCCTCTGGATTTGGCTAGGGTACTTGGCTTATCATTGGTTAGCGAGTATGTGAGGAATATTTCAGAATTCAGTAACAAACCTCAGGACTATGCATAGTTTATGCTTTTGAAAAAGGATAATGATATTTGACACTCGTCTACTCATGGATCAGAGACTTCAAAACCGCTTCAATAATTCAAACAAAATCGACTTCATAAACAAGCTTGATTCAAGTTTTTCTTTTTTCTTTTCTCAAAATAGTTCGATTCAATTTTGAACAAGTTCGATTGGGTTTTGTGTGCACACTACTGTTTTCTTGATCGCTCTTTAATTAAGAACACATTTAAATTAAAAAAAAAAATCAATGAAGAATGTAAGTACCTTAACTAAAATTAATTACAAAAATAGGAAATCTAGAAAATGATTGACTTAAACTGGACCTTCATTGGACCTTTGCAATTATAAACATATTAAAGAAAATAAATTCAATTCAAATTCACATGTTCCAAACAAAACACACAATATATCATCGATCAGTATATATAAATCAATATTTTCCATATAAAAGTGCAAATGAAATTTGAAGCCAAAACCTACGTTAGTAAACCTATAAAAGTGGGATGTAAATCAAATAGTAATTGTGCTTGTAATCAAATGTAAACAAAAATAAGAGTTGCTCCCTTACTACGCCAACCCATTGCTAAATCAGAAACAGTGTTGGTTCTTAATACATGACATTAAGCTTAAGGGATGTGTGTTTGACAGTATCCAGTCTTCAACGTCAAACCAAATCCTAATAGTATATATGACGTTACTTCTTACGCATCCTACAGTCCGGGGAGTTCTGTCGCAAGGGAGACAAAGGTTGTCTAGCTAAATCTTTATCGTCCAAATCAAACTTCTTCATTGGGCTATTTGTCCTGGGACTCACAGACTTTCTCTTGTTTGACTGCATAAGCCAAATGAATATAAATATATGTGAATCGCCAATGCACGTATGCTTTAAATATATGCTATCAATATGTGCACTTCATTTTTCTTTGGAATTATAGAAAAAACTCACCTTGGGTGATGGAGTGTTGGTATGTTTCTCAGCAGAATCAGGATGGTTCCTTTCCTTGCATAGCATCAGTAACCTTTTGTTCTCCTTTTCCAATACATTATTTTCATCAAAAAGTACTTTGACCTAGCAAGACCATGCAAAGTTGGATATTTATCAATAATCAAATCATCCAAAACAAAAGTAAATGGTCCGAGAAATTGGGGACCAATTTATGTTTACCTCCTCCTCCGCTTTGTGAAGGTTAGTTCTCAGATGCTCCTTGTCCTTCTCAAGTGACTTCACTTTGGCAACAAGTGACAAAACACTCAGAGCAGATGGACTCAAGCTACCATATCCAAAAAAAACAAAATAATTAGCCTATTAAAAATGAATTGACAAAAACTGAGAAGTCACATTACTTACACACATGAAAGAAACAAGAGAAGAGAATGAGGAAAGGTTGCAGACTCACCCCTTCCACACATTCAGCAACTTCTTACAGGACTCATTCTCACTGTTTGCTTGCAAAAATGCATATGTAGAATCGTCATCTCTAGTAATAAGTGATGCCAAAGCAGAACCGAGTAAATTAGTTTCTCCAGGCGGACACGCAGAAGACTGAATCTTCATGGAAAAAGCAAATAGCTTGGATCAACACTACCATTTCATGATTAAAAAAAGAAAAGGAGGGAAATGGAAGTTTGGAAAAGGACATAATGTTGGATATGTTTGAACAAACATTTTCATAAACACTCGTATGAAAAAAGATTAAACTAAGTTATTCTATAATTAAAATTAACTTAGGCATAACTTAAAAATAATCCTTTGGACAAGCTAATATAAGATAATGGATAAGTTAATTTTCACTATGGGTAAAACTTATTTTATTTTTTTCTTCATATACTCTTAGTTTGGTACTGTAAGGAGTTCACTGATATAGATATAGGTGAAAAGGAATATCACTTGCCGGTAGTAAAACTACATTAATATAAACGTTGTCAGTTTAACCGCTGACAAAAGTCAATCATATATTATGTGCAAACAGCACCATGATGCATTATTATTATAATTATTATAATGCATATAGCATACTAAATAATCTCAATTCCTTAGGCAACCAATGGAAACCAAAAATAAACCATTATTAAAGATAACTCAGTTCATGCTAATGTCAACGTAGCTACTGATTTGAAACAAAAAACACATCATATCAGCAACTCCAACTTATGGTGGCTGAATTACTTTCCAAAGACCCTCCTAGCAGCACATACAAATACGATCAGTGATTCGTCTATTCCCAAAAACCCAAAGGGACATCATTACTCTCTCAGCCGTTAAAAAATGAATAAAAATGAAGCCTTTACCATTATACTAAAACCCCTTCAAACCCCCATAACTAACATTCCAATATTTTCCACATCAAGTTTACAACCCACTAATTATGTTAGAACTTAGGTATATATTTACACTGTTAAAAGAGGGTGCGAAAAAAATGGTTACCAGTTCATGATGATGCTTATATTTCTGCACTTCATTCTGCATCAAGAGCAAATCTTGTTGCAAATTGAGAACCTGGGATTGCGCCTCCCGTGCCCGTTCATCAGCATCGTTCCCAAATTCCATCAACGCTTCCCTGTCCTTGTCATACAACGCGCACTCATTCTCCAACCGACAACGTTGGGCTACCAACTTATCACACTTCAGTGCCAGCCTATGATTCTCCTCCACGAATTTCTTCAGTGCTTGCGCGTTCATAGTCGCTTCAGACTGCTCAAAAAACCCAGAATTCGCATCATCAAATTTTCAAAAAAAAAAAAAAAGAAAATGACATGACATGACATGACAAAAAGAGAAAATCAAGAACAGTCTCGAAACCTTGATGCACTCGATGAGGCGGGTTTTACGCTCCAATTGAGGTTTAAGTGAGCGCAGACATTCGCGGAGACGCCACTGCGAGTCTTGAGAAGCTCGAAGCTTGGCCACTAGGGTTTCCGCCGGTACGGGAATCCCTAAGGAATCGTCGATGGTTTGTTTAATGCAATTGTCCACTTCTTGAGACAGATCCATTGGCGCAATTGATCGAACTCAACCAAACCAAAAGTTCAGAATTTGTGTTTGGATTCAAAGGATTAGAGAAAAAGGACGAATTCGTTACCCTTTATGGTGTGAATGAGTACATGATGTGAAGAAGGGACAAGGTGAGACTTAACCCTGATTTTGGTTGGAAAACGAAATCAAAATTGATTCTTTGTATATCCTCCATTTAATTTAAATGGGCTAGCCGTTAGGATTGTGTTCAGGGTACCAGCTTTTTCGGAGGTCCACAACTCTGTTATTTTATTCTTTTTATTGCTCTTTCCTTACAAACACTTCCTTTTACCGTTCACTAGCACACGACACCCGTGCGTTCGTACAGATAAATTTGTCTTATTTGTATTTATATATAAATACACATAAATATTTTAATTAATATTTTATTAATTATTTAATTTTGTTATAAAATAATTTTAAGAATTATAATTTTTAATTTTAACAAATTATTGATGACATATGTTAATTATGTGAAAATTATAAATTACAATTTATAATTTAAAAAATTATACTTAGATTGATATTTTTGAAAACTTTAGAATTAAAGAAAGAAGTTTCAAGTAAACATTGAAATTCTAAATAATAATATCACATAAATGTGCATATATTTCAAAAAAAATCCTTAAAAGTTAAAAGTTATTCTTAAAAATAATTTGTATAAACAAATAAGTATTAATAAAATAAAACTTTAACGATACCACAATGATTAGTATATAAGTAGAAGTTTTAACTAAATTTATCAAAATTTGAACTTGAATCTTCTCACAAAAAATTCATCTCCTATGTTAATCTTGAAGATGTACCTGAAAATAAAAGTTACTTATTAGGCTATTGTGAAAAAAAAGGATATCATCAATTATCTAAAACATATTTGAAAAATATATTAAGTATAAACAAACAACCAAGAAAATGTATAATGAGTATAATAAGATAAAACTTTAGTAATTAGATATGGCAATAATTGGTATATAAGTAGAAGTTTGAACTAAACTTACAAAACTTGAACTTGTATCTTCTCACAAAAAAGAGAAAATCACCTTCTATGTCAATCTTGAAGATATATCTTTGAAAATAAAAATTGTTGGTATGGCAAATAGGTAAGATATTCATGAAAAAAAAAATAGAATGTCACTAAATATGTAAAATATATTTAAAAATTATATTAAGTATAATCAAACAACAAAGAAAACATATAATGAGTAATAATAAAATAAAACATTAGCAATTAGATAAAACAATAATTAATATATAACTATAAGTTCTAAACTCACGTAAACTTGAACTTCCACTTTTGCACAAAACAATCATCTTATGTGTCACCCTTTAGGTTGAAGTCTTCATGTCTACATACTGATAAAAAAAAATCCAATTAGTAATTGCACATAAATATGCCATAAATAAAACAATTAATAAGATTACAATTGACCACAGATTTTGAAAAAATTTCCTTAAAAACAACATTGGTAGTTGTTTTTAACGATTTTCCCTCTTTATCATGGATTAAAATTTTCAGACATTGCTTGCTTTGCACTCTAGAAAATGTCACATATAATTGTCCATGACTGAATACAGGTTTTGGAAAGTATAATCTTATTGCTTTAAGTGATTGTCCTTGAGACTTATTAATAGTCATAGCATATGAAACAGTTATAGGAAATTGCCTTCTAATAAACTTGAAAGGCCAAGGTGATTGGGATGGAGACAATGATATTCCTGGAATGTAAATTAAATTTTCAATATTCTTCCCAGAAATGATGTTTGCTTCAATAACATGATTTGCAAGCCTTGTGACTATTAGTCTAGTTCCATTACAAAATCCTTCTGATTGATCTAAATTCCTCAATAACATAATTGGAGTTCCACTCTTTAATTTGATGTTATGATTTGGAAGACCAGATGTTTTTAACTTGTTAAGAAATTCTAGAGTAATTGTCTCTGGTGGAGAGTTATAAACTATATCAGACCTATCAACTGAGTCAGAGCTTAAGTACTCCTTCTCATAAGGAATTAAAGAAATAATGTAAACATTAATCTTATCAATAGTCTCAATATTCGATGCCAATATAGCTCTGGACTCTATAAACTTCTCATTTTTAAAATTCTCAACTATGTTTGGATACATAAACTAAACAATTGCTTGAATAGGATCAATGAAATTAGTGATGAGAAATTTATCAGGAATGTGTATCTCTGCATAGCCATCATTTGATTCAGATAGATTTCCATCTCCTACAAATAATAACCATTCTGAAAATTGTGTAAGGTCCTTTAGATCTTAGTTACTGGCATGACTTTGAAGTCTCATGTTTTTTGTCAATTTCAATAGTTGACAATATTGCCAAAGATAAGAGGAATTGATAGAAGCATTAACAATATCATATCTACTACCCCTTGGAATGACTGGCAGAATTTGTCTAAAGTCATCTCCAAATACCACAACCTTGCCACCAAATGGACTTTGTGCATGACTTGATGAACTCATGATATCTCTAAGACTTTTGTCTAGTGCCTCAAAGCAAAACTTATGTGCCATTAGAGCTTCATCCCAAATAATAAGTTTGCTAACTTTTAGGAGCTTTGCTAATTCACTACCTCGATTAACGTTGCAAGTTGAGTTTTGCAAAGTAGGAACATGGATTGCAAACTTTGAGTGAGCAGTTCTCCCTCCTAGTAATAACAAAGATGCTATGCCATTTGATGCTACGGTTAAAACAATATCACCTTTTGAGCGCAATGCAGAGGCTAATGTCTTCCACACAAAAGTTTTTCCGATCCTCCATATCCATAAAGAAAAAATAGGCCTCCACTTTGTAAGTTAACAACATTCATAATATATCAAATGCACACTTTTATTCATCTGCAAAAAAAAAAAATGAGCAAAATTTAAATATTTCTGTTAGTATTAATACATTAGTTAAATATTACTTTACATATGTAACGATCATAAAGTAAAGTATAACCTGTAAGAGAAGTTAATAAACATCAGAATTCATTTGCTAATTGTTCTTTGTTGTAATCTCTTTCAGCATGGATTAATTTATTCCCAACTTTAGTTCTCACAACATCTTTTGGTAGTGGCATTGGAGGATAATCTCTTAAACTTTTTTTCTATTAAGTTGCAATAGATCCTCAATTTGCAATACGGCTAAGTTTTGTAATTCATCATCATTTAGCTGCAAGTCTATGATTTAGATTCATCAATAAGATTAACATTCTAATCCCAAAGTTAGAATAATTAAGCAATTTGCTACATTAAAGTAAGATTATTGAAAAGATGTGTACCTTGATTTCTTGTTAATATTTTTGATAATGTAAAATATCATCCACGAAGCGAGGCCACGTATGTTCCCAAACATGCTCAAGTTTATTAATACTATTAGAAATAAGCATTATGACAAATAATTTTCTAAGGTAGTGATCAGATCCCCACTTGCTAGCTTCTTTTATAGCTTCAATGTATTATGTATCATCATGAAGAAATCCCATTGCAAAGCGAGCTTCCCGAAAGGTAGGATATTCAATTCCAGAAACAATTCTAATTTCTTTGTAGCTACATGGTCCTTTAACTACAGCCAACATCATTCTTAAGTAAAACAATTCACCAGTACTTGGTGGGATCCAATTTAGTGTTCCAATAGTGTAGCCTTGCTTCCTTGGTTGCCAACATCTATTCTTAGAAACATAAACAAACTTTGTCACAAACTCTGTATATGTAAAAATTGTACCTTCATTGTAGATTTCATTTGCTTGCACCGATGATGTAAACATTGATTTCTTTACACTTGGCTTAGAAAGCAATGAATCCATGTCCTCTTCATCATTGAAAAACATAGATTGCTCATTTGGTAGATGAAAATATAGTCTTTCAACTGCTGGTGTCCTTCCATGAATTGGAAAAGAAAAAAAATTCTCCAACAAGCTTCACATGGAGAAACATACCTACAATCGAGATAATGTTTGACCTCATCAATGTTTTGAATTTTTAAGTCACCTTCAACTTCTGAGGAAACAATAGCAGTTGTTATCCTATCATATCCCTTGTTAATATACTTAAATAAGTATTTTATTGACGTGTTTTGGTTGCACCATTCAACATTAATATGTGCTCTGTACTTAAGTAACAACTTTGCATTATAAGGGACAACAAAACGGTTGTGAAGAAATGTACCATTTTTTTCTATCTATCCCTTGTTAATATACTTAAATAAGTATTTTATTGACGTGTTTTGGTTGCACCATTCAACATTAATATGCGCTCTGTACTTAAGTAACAACTTTGCATTATAAGGGACAACAAAACAGTTGTGAAGAAATGTACCATTTTTTTCTATGATATTTTCATCATTTCTCCTCCTATACAAAGGATATCCATCTTAATCAACAATTGTTGTTGCTTGAATTTTTTTTTTGGAAAAAACTTAGAACATCGACCATTTTTCATGCATGGTGAAGCCTTAATAGTTAACCCACATGGTCCATGCATTATATGATTCTTAACACACTCATATAATAATGGATCCTTTTGTTGGTCTGGAATCTCTGCTGAGATGATTTTATTGATATCTTCAAGGCTAGGATACTTATTTGAAGGATGTAAGAATAAAAGTATGTGAGCATGAGGCAAACCCCTTTTATGGAATTCAATAGTGTATATATATGTAAAGAATGCATGTTAATTGGTTAGAGGCATTTAAATTCAAATAATGAAGTGTCAATGAAGCTAGTTACAATAGGAAATTTAATAATGAGGAAAATTTAACTTACACACAAGCACTTTTCCAAAAATTTCATTCAGCTTAAAGTCACCTAGTAATTCATCAAGCTTTATTTTAAAAACTCTAGATATTATATCAAGCCTGTCTTGAGTATTTAGATTCATTGGTCTTAAAACCCTTTGTATTTCTGGCCATTGTGGATTACATGTAATAGTCAAGAATAAGTCTGGGAATCCCAAATAACTACATACTGTCATGCTATCAAAATATAATTGATTCATGTATCTTCTACTTCCTACAAAAGTAGAAGGTAAGATGACTCGTTTTCCAATATTTGATGGTTGAGATTGATTTTGACCATGAATTGTCGAGTTTAAATCTTTTTCACTAATTTAACCATGAAATTCATTAATTTGTTTTTCTTATTTTAACAATTCCATTAGGATTTCTAAATTTTTAGAGATAGTTCATGTTTATTTCATTATATTTATGTCGGTTCATGAGAAGTCTTCCACTCCATATATCGAAAATCTAAAATAGACCTGAAAAACCTTTTATATGTTGGTGGGTTTGCATACTTGAAGTTATTTTATGATGTATTGATTTCATCGGATTCCATTTAAGATAAAATGAAGAGGTTCCACCGTCATCCTTCGCCGTTTAGACCGAGGTTACTCGAAATGCTCATCTCTAGAAGAGTTTGGTTTTGAGATTCTTGATAATTATACCGTGCACGAAGAAATTACACAACATTTATTTGACTAAAAATATATATTAATAACTTATTTATCTTATTTAATTAATTTTAAATATACTATACAGAGGAACAAAGTCGTTATAACTTCTTGTTTTAAATATTTTTATGATATCATAATAATTATAATTTTTTATATGATCACTAAAACGATAACTCCATAGAGAATAAATTATATTTGACTGATGTCACGATTTATACCTAAATTATTTTTTAAATGATAGAAAATTGATGGATTTGAGTTTAACATAAATACTAATAAAATACTATGTTTTAAATGTTAACTACTGTTATTATACTATTCTCTTATTAATAATACTACTGTTACTATACTATTCTCTTATCTGAGTATCTAAATATATTAAATTATTGGATAGAATTATGTCACATTTAAGAATTGTATTGGACAAGTGTGACACTGTATTGCGAGAATCTAAATATATTAAATTATTGGATAGAATTATGTCACAATTAATAATTGTATTGGACAAGTGCGACACTGTATTGCGAGAGATACAATTATATTTCGTAAGAAAATATTTTATTTATGATATTTTCAAAATGTAATTTATAATTGTTTTTAAAAATATGTTAATATATTTATATTAATTTATATTAATTTTTAATAATATCCTGCAACAATTTTTTAATACGAAAGGGTTAATATATACTCAAGATGAAATATAAATGGTAAGTAAATAAAGAAATAAAGGAAGAAGAAAAAACTATCTTAATATATTTTTTATTACATTTAATTTTATATTTTATTATTTATTAACATTAAATGAAGTATTTTAAAAAAAAATATTTATCTAATTTAAATTTTATAAATACTTATTATATTTATACTGTAAATGTTGCTCCTGAAAAAAGATACATGTAATTTATTTCATAAAAAGTATTCCTATTTAATTCAATGTTAAATATGTTTTTTTTTCTTAACTCAATAAAAATATAGTTAGTTTTTATTTAAAATTTTGGTCCAACTTTGTCGTTTAGAAATGCGTGGATTTAATTTTAACTAATTTTTGTTAAATTTATTTGACATTTCAAACGTGTTTCATTGCAACATTTGAATTTTTAGTACTTCGACATATTATTAAGACTTTAGTTAAATTTAGTTCTTCAAATTTAGAAATGCGTGAATTTAATTATTTTAATAATATTTTGTTAAGTATTATGAAACACGTTTGAAACATCATATAAACTTAAAGGAATTTGGTTAAAATTATTAAATTGACTCCTTTTTAAGACTGGGGTACTAAATTTGGTCAAAGTTTCAAAGTGAGACTAATTTCAATTTTAAAATAAAATTAAATGACTAAAATAAAGGAAAGTAACAAGTTGGGAATGAAAATTATAAACAGATACTAGTAGGAAATGGGTAAGAGTACTTTTCATACCCACATGTTAATGGGACATGGTACAAGTATCATTTTTACATGTGGACATCCGTATCCACTAAACTCTAATTAACAAAATTACCCTCATATATCTATTATGTTGAACGTGATTTAATATTTAATTTTTTAATTTTATTTGGATTTGTATGAATTTGAATTTATTTGGACTTTATTTGAAAAATATAATAGTGATATATTGTATTTTATTTGAAATTATGGTTCAAATATTTTGTTAAATATTTTTAGAATTATTTTTGTAAATACGCACAAATATTAAAAAACATTTGGGTACCCATATAATAGATATTGCACAAATATGGAGACGAGTACGATGTGGATATTTATCCGAGAGAGCTGCTATCCATAACCTACTCACATCATTAACATCTCTACTTTTGTCGGTAACATCATATTTGATAGTTGGTTTCTTTAGTGAATTTCTTCGATAAATTATAACTCTGATCTCACACCCAGTCTGATGAGATCTGAATATATATATATATATATATATATATATATATATATATATATATATATATATATATATATATATATATATATATATATATATATATATAAAGGGAGAATGAGTGAGAAAAAGAGAATAAGCAAACAAAAAATGGAAAAGGAGAAGGAGGAATAGGCTGAAGTTAGGCGATTGACTCAATAGTGACAATCGTAACGATAAAGATGAAAAGAGAGAAAGAGATGAGGAAGACAAATAACACTTTGTGACAATTTTTACTAAAATATTTCACTAATCGTCGATAATTATCAACAATTACTTTAATAACATATTTTTTATCGTGACAATTCATCAATATAATAGAATTACCACAAATTTTTTGTTGTTATTGACAAATCGTTTCCATCTTTATGTACTGTTTTGCATCTCACATGTTTTAATAAGTTTATTATGAAAAAAATTAATTTTAAAATCTATTCTTAAAAGTATTTCGTATCTTATCGATAAAGCTTCTTTTATATAATTTATACCGAAAATCTTATTTTATAAAACTGGTTTAGGAAGTCTTCTTCGGAAAGTTTAGTCTAAAATGTTTGTTCCAAAAATCTTGTTATTAAAGGGTTATTTTAAAAATTTTGTTCTAGAAGATTCGAAGTGTTGGTTAATCAGGAAGTCGGCATTTAGATATACCATGAAGTTAGAACGGTCAATTCAAAGGGTAGTAATTTTGGAGGCGCAGAGAGTAATTGGGGAGGTACATAAAGCAAAATCATGTGAGATGATCCTTATAGTGGCCTACATAATAACGGGCTTGTAAGGGTGTTCAAACTTGGATCTTCAAAATATAAATTGGAAAAAACAAATTTGAAGTTTTGTTATTTTCGTGTTCGATTTTTGTAGTGATTTTAGTTGGAAGTTATCGATAGCAATTTTAAATTAAAAATATTTAATAAAAGTGTGAATTTTAATAAAAATATTATTATAAATTTTTTATAAAAGTTAGATTTGGTATTAATTTTTAGAGGTATAAAATTGTTAAATTTTAAACAAAATTGGATAAAAATAACGAATATAGAAATCAGATTGAATATAAAAGATTGATTCTGACACGTGGCGAATGAATGAATACATAGACATTTTCTTGAAATTTAAAATAAAAAATAAAAAAACTAAACGCGTGACTATCAATGTTCATTATCATTAATTATTTAAATGGTGTAAAAAAAAACTAAATTGAACAGAATCGATAAAATTTAAAATCTATTTAAAAAAAAATAGAACTAAAACGGCAAAACTGAATAAAAATTTGTATTCTGATCTAAAAATTATAACTAAAGTTTATGTATACGCATTTTCAATTCTTATTTTATCCTATTTTACAACTTCCACATCCAATATAGCTTAGGTATTTTTGAATAACAACTAGTATGTAATTAATTTTGTAGTCCTTAAATAATAACCCGGTTTTTATCCTTTTCTCAAATAGAAATAAAGAATAAGATTATTTAATTCGTCGACATATTTCACCACGCCTTATTTTATATTAATATTTATTTCAGGACATTTACATTCTCTTGTGTTTGTTTAGAAAGATGAGTATGTTTTAAGATATATATATATATATATATATATATATATATATATATATATATGATGATATATATTTATTGATTCATTGGTTTAAGTCCAAGTGCAGTTAAAAAAATGTTTACTACAGTTTGATATTGAATTGTAGTTCATTTAAAGAAAAGCAAGATCCTGTTGGTATGTAAGAAAAAAAAAAAGTTGTTATTTCTTAGTATGCACCTTTATAAGAAGTTTGACTCTGGGGAGATGAAGTGAATGTTAAAAAATGTTTTAAAGAGCTAAACATTTTGGAGTATATTGGATGTTAGAGTTGATGAGTTTAAAAATTTTGTAGTGTGAAAAGAAATTACTTTGTGTGATTTGAGTAAGAAGATAGGAGCAGAAGGAAAGTTAGTATAGTAATTTCCCTGGAGGTTGTTCTCCTTTTTCAAAATCTCAATCATTTGAAATCTCCATCATTTCTTTTGGGAAAGCTCTTTCATGTTAAGTCACAAACCTGTCCTTACCTCACCTCCATGTTCATGACAAAGAATCTTGCAGTCCCAACAAGCACAGCGTTTCACACCTGGATACACCTTTAATCAAGTTTCATTTTCAATTCACTTTTTCTATAAAACTAAACATACACCGAGCATAACAAAAATACTTGCTATGGCGATGGTAGAGGATATTTTAATATTCATTTATAAATAATTTGAATGTGGGTATCATATTTATCTGTATAGATATGTTATCAAAAAAATTAAAATTAAAATTTAATTTTTATTTTATTTCATATTTTTTATACTTATATTTATATTTTATTTTAAAAATTTATAAAATATCATTTTTTAATATATGCAGGTATCCAATGATACCCGTTGATTTTAAAAATTCACAGGTATTTTTTAAATAGGTATCAACGAGTAAAGGGACGAATAACATGTGAATTACTTTGTTGCGGATCGAGTTATAAGTAGGCATTGTCCAAACCCGACTCGACCCATTGTCAATTCTATATATTACAAAAACAATCTAGTATTATCAACGACCATTATTAATAACAAGTGAAATTCGTTGGTAATTTGTATCTTCTGACAAATTACTGATGAGAAATTTCATGAATAACGTGCTCGTTTATAAAATTTTGCAACGGATTTATTAAATTCTCAATAATTACTTAATTTTTTTCTATAAGAAAACATATTTAAAAATTTAATTAAAAAAACGAGTTTTTGAAGTGAAATTTGTCTTTTAGTCATTGTGAGATGTTCACCTCGTTTTTCATGTTGAAATTTAAACATTTTATGCATGCATCTAAATATTTGTAGATGATTGGACTAATGATAAATTTTTCGAAAGAAGATTCATCAAGAAGACACAGTACCAATAAAACATGAAATATAAGAGATTGAAATCATCTCTAACTTAAAACTTGTTAGTCAATAAATTTATGAGTCTTCTCCATATCTTACTAAATTTACTTGTGTGTGAAAAAAACCTAAAAATAAGTAAAAGTCTTATTAAGATATGGTGTCGCAAAAAGAAAAAATAATTCAATTAAATTTTCTTACATTAGTTTAAAAAAAGAAATATATTATAAGATACAAGTGGAGAAATTATAATGAGTATTTAGAAAAGCATGAACAGTAGAGCATTGATAAGGTTGCGCATAAAGGTAGAATTAGGAAAAAGTGTGGTGTATTATTGAATTGGAATGGATAATTAATGAGACAAGAAAATATTTGTATGCCTTTTGGATAGCTTCTTAAGGCAAGCTAGGTCTACCTTTATAGCTCTTTCCTTTTTCCCTAAAGTGACAACAAAATATAATGGATCATTCATGAGTTGGATGTGAAAGATTTTTAATTTCGCCATAAACATCACCATTTGACACGTGTGGATTATGATGCACAAAGCATATGAATGAAGAACGTAAAGACAATACACATAACAAGATTAACCACATTCAAAAAATATAAATATAAATGTGTATGGATCATCCTCTTCTGACTGTTGACCATGATTTGTCTACACAAATTGTCCTCAGCAGTAATCGAGGGCACATTCTCTGCATGTCACAGTAGCATTACATAATCCACAGTCTTCTATTTCTAGCTTTATGTATCTATGCACATTGTATATCACACCGAAAACGAAAGAAAACGATCCAAAATCTTAATTTGTGGAAATTGACGTATACCCTCACGTTCAACACCAGCCAAATCATGCAGAAAACCAATCCTCCAAAGCCACATTTCAGAAAGGGTCATCATCGGTAAACTATCAAGTTAAAGTTTTGTTTTTTTCTTTCTGATTTATGGCCCTTTAATTTCCCATTGCCGCACTCCTTGTATTGTATTAATTTAACGGGTGAGTGAGTGAGGGATAATGAATTGGTCTCTAAAATTTGGTGGATAGTCCCAATTACAAGTACATCTGCAGTGACGTGTAGTTTTTTGCCTTAAAGATGTTTGTGAAAAAACCCCGTCCAAATTCGTGATATATGACATAGCCAGAGTAAAGGTATGAAGTTATCTATTTGGGTGAATGTGTGTGGTGCGAGGAAAGTTGAAAACGAATTGAACAAAGAGAGTTAAAAGCGTAAAGATTTTCTTGGAACAATTGATTCGTGTCTACCCAAATGAGGTGACATGTATGAAAGTGGTAAATTTTGGACATGCATTTAAAATAGATAATTAATGATAGATTTCACTAAAACAATCTTAATCATTGTTCATAGTAAGTGTGTTACTAGTTTTATAATGGGAAAACTTTAGGTTGGATGGTACTAAACTGAAAAGTAAGAGAATGATCATGGGGGAAGCTCTGTTCATTTGATGGGTACATGTCCTATTACTTTCACCAGATGTGAAGGGAAGAAGAAGGAGGAGGAAAAGATGATTATTATTGTGTGGAAGCACAGAATGGGAAAAGATGTTTAAAGAATATTCACACGTGAAAGACAAATAGGAAGGTGTGTTTATAATTGCGATTTCATTTAATGAATGACTAAAGTTGAAGGTTTTTCAACTGGTTGTGATGGTTTTGCAGGTACTTGATTGTTTAGAAATTTATAATAACCCGATATAGATCTGAATCTTATTTGGTTTCCATTTTCCTTCTTGTCCTTTTCCGAGTAAAATGCACGAGACCAAGTGCTTGCGTAACTCACCAACTTATCCCAACATATTGCATCACCAAATTTTGGCTTGGTTTGCTAATAAAGGATCTCGTCAACTTTTCTTCTGTTCCTAATCATCAAATATTTTGTACATATCAATATTCATGCATTCTTTTTTATTGTAGAGAAAGTGTTATATATTAGATAATTTGTTACCTATATGTCTGATAATAAAATCGTTGTCGATCACTATGTATATGAGATATTATTTGATTTTGGTGTGTGTATTTCGTCACGATTTTATTTTTAAAAAGTAAATCAGAAGATGAAATGAGAAAATTATACTTAAATAAACTTAATCTTAATTTTTAGGCGATGTAAGATTACTAGGTGTAGTAGAAAGAATTAATACTAGTATTCTAGATATAAATAGTTCACAAAAAAATAATAAAAATATTGCCACATAGGATAAAATAAAGAAAGATGAGAAGAGAATTTTAATTATGACCAGAATTTTCTTTACACCTTCTTTATGTTATCATCGTAGACTTTTAACTCGAAATTACACCGGGGGAATAATCAAAGATGTCTATGATTTAGTTTTTTGTCTTGGAAACACTAATAGGCGAATCATGGCTGTGATTTAAATAATTGAATGGAAAATATAGTTTAATTAGCATAAAAGGAACTCATTATCACACATTTAAATACTTTTTGAAAGTATGTTATTTATTCCTCTAGATAAACGTTGATTTCTTATGCAACACTTTATTTTAAAACGCTAGTAAAATATTTCCCCTCTTCATGTTATTCATTTATTAATGTTTTATTGTTTTATTATTAAATGTTTTCTGACTTTTAATCCTGTAAATAAACTAAATCCATAGTTTTAAAATAACTAATTAAATGGTATTTAAGATTAGTTAGCAAAGGAATTGAAAAAAAAAACAATTCAGCTTTATTTTTCTTTTAATTTGAAAATAATAACACACAACAAATTTCTAGGTAGGTATATGTGGTTTAGCGTATTGATTATGATCACCTCATTCACAATTTTAGATGTTTAAGGTTGATGTCACGTAGATTAAAACATATTTAGGAGATGAAAAATATTATCATTTAGATCAACAGGTTTTAATTTAATATATTGATGCTTTACGTCTGCATAACCAGATGTAATATATTAAATAAGTACTATATCATTAGAGTGAGAAAATATTAATTAAAATTCAAAACATCAATTATTAACATTAAAGGATATAGAAAGGAGGTAATATTTTTATAAAGAAATAATACAAATATAACTAAAATTTATTAAAAAAATAGTTTTTTCAATAATATAATATTTTTATTCTATTTATTCAGAGAATAAAACTAGTGATTAGAAAGGTTAAAAAAGTTTTGTCATCTATTATTGAACTTAATGAAGTTACAAATAATTAATTTTGTTTTTGCCACGGAAAGTGAAGAGGAAAGCGGAACAATTGATCCTCTCGATTTAAAATAATTTAGATTAAATTTAGATATGTAAAGACTTAATTACTGGGAAAATAAATAAAAAATTTCATCTGTGAGGTGTTACTAAAATAAATAAATCAAATTTATTCATTTAGCAACAGCGAGTGTATTAAATACTGTCACATTCATTTTACAGCAACGACTTAAACATTTTTTATAAATCCCAAAAAATTAGCTTAATTTTCAAGAGTCTATATAGTTGACATTTTTATTATATTATATATGCGATTTTAGAGTACGGGAAATTATTTTCTTTATATCAAGAACACGTTTTATTCTTTGAGTACAATAAGAATTTTGATACAACGAAAAATATTTGATTTTAATATTTCGTATAAAATATTTAAACCCTCCATTCTAAACTATTTTAATGAGTATCTATAAGTAAATTGTCATTTTTTATTATGTATAAGAAATCAAGTTATTGCACTTACCTTCTTTAATTTTTTTTAGATTATTAGATTAAGAGAAAGAGAATAATAGAATATAAGAAATACTCTATAAATTTAACTTGAATGGAAATATTCTAAAAAACGCATATATATTTTGATGCTTTCCTTATGTCTCACTATGAAGCAAATGCAATGTATGTGATCACTTTATACATGATTTTTTTTATTAATATTTTAATTACTAATTATTATATAGAAGGATTTCATTGTAATTATAAAAGTTTTTTGTAGGTGCCACCATATACAATCATATCTCCAAAACATTGATAATCTGTCCTACATGAAATTATTTTAATTGCAATTGGGTCATTTTGTACAATAATTAATAATTAAAAATAAACTAATAAATGAAATCGCGTCTAAAATTGAACATACATGACACTTGTTAATTGGTAACACATGTAGACATCACCAAAATGTGTTTTAAGAAACATGTACACAAAGATTGACCGTATCTAAATTGGCTTTCAAAGATAAATGTTACCTCATTGGCCATTTATTAAATTTGTTATTAAAAAGAGTACTTAAAATATTAATTCGATTCAACTTGAGATGCAACTTTTTTCTCTATAACACCCATTTTAGGAGTTTTTTCATACTAATCTATTAAAACAAACTCTAGGAAAGGTAAACTCACCCATACAATTTGCTATTTTTGATAAATAATAAGATTTAATGTGGTTTTATCGAACATATTTAAAGCACTTGAAGTTGAAGACCTTTATAAGTTTAATAATATATATTTTTTAAAAGAAATATTTTTATTAAAACATTATGTTTTACCGAAGGTTTACCTTACCATCTTTAATTATGCACATTATATATTTCAATTGTGTTTAAAAGTTTTTTTTTTTCTTTTCATTGATATTAAAGTCAAATCATTCTTGCAACACAAGCAACACTTACTTTGATGAGTTGTGAAAGGACATTCAATAATATAGAAACATATAAAGTATGAAATATGGAGTGTGACATTTAAACAATTTGAACCAGAATACATATATTTCGGATAAAGCAACTTTCGGTAATTAAAGAATTTGATAAAGATATATGAAGCTAGATTTGAGAACTGATCTATTTAGAATGAGATCACTTTTGATATCACTAATTATTGAGTTACTTAATGGGAATTGATGAATAATTAACTTTGAGTGAAAGAAAAAAAAAATACAAAAATTAAGAGTCGTACAAAAAAAAAACTAGGTTTTAAATTTCTACGCCTAAAGCAATTATTTTGGTTGCGTTATCACTTGACCGTCCTTGATCTTCGGTAGAGGCACACATAAAAATAGCTATTTTGATAAACAATTATGTTTATTTCACGCTCTATTATCAGGTGCGTCAAGGAAATGAATGTAAATAAGAAATATTGTAAAAAAATTGTGACAAAATAAAAGAAAAATAGAATAGAAACTAAAATTAAAATAAATATTCTTTAAATAAAGTATGGAGAAGCAAATCCAAGTGCAAAAAACTACTATTTTTACACGTCGGGGATATGTTTGTCTCTACGAAAATGCGCGAAGAAAAACCGAAAACAGGAAAATTAAAAATATTGTTAACTGTTTTTAGTTATTTTTCTTTATTTTCGTAGCTAAACAAATTCCATTTTCAATTTATTTTTGTCCTTTATATTAATTTTATGAAAGAAAGTAAAGAAAGAGAAAAAGAAAAAAAGGATTGGTGCATAGTAACTCCCAGCTTATTGAAATGGACTAGTATTTCAGTGAAACTTGTTAGGCAGTTGGATGTAGATACAGCCTTACGCATTTTAACTAAATTAAAAAAAAAAAAAAAAAAAAGATAGAACAACGTTGTTAACCCCCTCTCACGTTGCAACGGACACAATCACTTATATCCTAAATTACTCCACCAACAAGAGAAGGGTAGAGAATCTTTTTAAATGAATTAAAACAAAATTAATTATGTTTAATTCAGCTGAATGCAACATCTTGGATTGTGCCTAACAGTTGATTCACCGCCGCCGCAATTTCATCCACCGTGTTCAGCTCGCACCCCTCCTCTACCTGCTCCGTCAATCCAAACACAGAAGAATAAGAAACCATGGAAGAAGAAAAAAAAAAAAAAGTGTTGGTTGAGTAAGAAAGAACCTTGACGCTGATGGAGTAAAGAACCATGTGGTGGAGAGTGGTGACATTGAGGTGGAGAATGGTGAGTCTGAGACTTTGAAGGCCGAGAACGATCTTGATGAGATGCGAGGGTTGTTTCTTCGCGAGAATCTTCAGATTGGCATGACTATCGACCATGGTGACCTCAATGTCTGCTACGGCCCACTGTTTCTGTTCCTGCTTCTGCGTGCCACGTGTCGTGTACTGAGGAAACGTGAAGAACTCGGCAAAGGGTGTTGTCCACCCATTCAACCCAACATTCTCTTCCTCGCCCTGCTTCCTTCTCTTTTCACCTTCCATTGATTGCAAAACCTGTTCCAACTCCTTCACGAAGTTAATGGCCCCTCCAATGATAGAAGCTTGGTCACCCTGTTCAAGTAAGTAACCACCTACTTAATCTTACACTAATTCTTAACTAATTAACTAACTAATCATCATTAATTATCGACTTACCCTCTGAACGTAAGAGGAGGGCATCAAGGATCGGAGTACGGCTAAGTACTCGTTCATCTGCTTTCTGCGGTTCCGTTCAACTGCAATGTGGGTCATCCTCTGGTTTTCGATTTCTTCTTTGTTTTTAGCGCTCTTCGTACGGCGCCGTTTGCGTCGAGTGGTGGTGGTTGTTGCGGTGGCGGTGGCTTCGGCCGAGGAAGAAAGAGGTGGGATCATGGATTCATCGACGGTGCAGGCTTCAGGGGAGGAGTGAGAATCCCATTGTTCCTTCACATTTTGCAAGACCGAGGTAGAAGAGGAATCCCAGGTTGTGTATAGATTGTCCTCTATGTTGTTGTTGATGATTCCTAGGAGGAGTTTCTCTTCTTCCGCCGCTTGAAAACCGTAGTTGGGTGCTGCTCCTACTGGGGAGTAAAAATAATCCTTGCAAGCGTACGGAAACGGATCTTGCGGAAATACCACAGCCTCTAGCGCCATTGTTCGTGAGTTTTCCTCACGAGGTCACGAACACAATACTTTTGTGGGAGATTATATATATATATATATATAGAGAGAGAGAGAGAGTTGTGGGAAGCTACAAGGGAGAGTAGTGGAGAGAGGAAGAGAAGTGGGAAAAGAGATGGAGAGAGAAGAAGAAGAAGAAAGTTGAGGTGGAAGAAGAAGAAGCACTACTACGTTACCAATGGACCAAACAAACTCTCCCTTTTATCAACGCATTACCGAGAAAGCTTGTTACCTTTTCAACATGATTATTATTCAAACAAACAAAAAGCTACAGCACCCTGCACGTGAGGTTTCATTGCTGTTCTAGACCACTTCATTGATCGCGTAAACTCAATTAGCTACACACACACAGATTCTCTTCGCGCTTTCTTTAATGCTTTATTTCCAATCATAATGCCCATGTATTATTAGTTAATGTCCTCAGAATAACTACGTCATAATTATTAAAATGCTTGCCCTGTGTGTGTCAGATCTGTATCGAAATGTGCTATGTTTTTTCAAACATTTTATGCTGTCTTGTGTTATTCACTTGCGCTGTATAATTTTTCGTTCCCTCTAATTTCTGGAGAGGGAAACAATTCACTTGCGTTAGAATATCATAGTAGAGAATACACGACTTCAATCTATTTCGTGAATAACGTGGTCTTATCCGGAGTTGCACCATATTAAATTTTCAAGTACGTGAAAAAAAAAATGAAAGCATATGGTAGGCGGTGCTTGAAAATGTATGATTATACAATCCAATAATCAAATGACATCTAGGAAAGAACAAAAAATGGTTGTTGCAAAGAGGCAAGGACGGTCATCTCCTTCGTCGATATCGACACATTTGGTGAAACAGAGGGACAAGGTGGTCCTTTTAGAATAAAAAATGAAATGTGGTAAAAAGAAATAGAAAAGGAGTGGATGGATAGAGTATAAAATTGTGAGTTTGTGTAGTTTGATTTGGTAATAATGTGGTCGGGTATTGGGACATGAAAAAGAGAAAGAATAGGAGAAAGATCCATAAAGAGAAGAGAAGAAAGAGAGTAAATAGGTGAGGCATAGGACAAGGTTCAGAGTTCAGAGGAATCCATGTGACCACACAACAGAAAGGGCCATTCTGTAATCATCTTCCATCAACAACACACACCATTCTCCTCTCTCTTTCCTTTTACAACCATACTGTGCCCTTTTTTTTTTTTTTACCATTTTATATATTCATATTTCATGTTTACACAGTAAATATGTAAAGTTCCATTTTCAGGATTTAGACGTGCCAACGTACACGTAACAACACCATGCTATGTCAGACTTCTTTACACCACATTTCTCTTTTCTTATCAACAAAAATTATTACCTCTTTTGTTAAAGTCATCAAATTATTATTATTATTATTATATCCACTAAAGTTAAAACTCCAAGTATCATTAGATTAAATTGAAAATAGTAAAGACGGGTAAACAAGAAAAAACGAACAGAATTTTGCAAGAAATAAATAGATTGAATTTGAAATGTTGTTAACGAATCAAAGTATAATACTTTTGATGTAAAAATTATTATAATTTTAATAGAAATAATGAGAAAAGCATTCAATTAAATAAATTCATATTATTATTTAAAATTTATTAGACTAGACGCTCACACTTATACCAAAACTCATGGTGATTCTATATAAAACATTTATATATATAAATTAATAAATTAACAAAATTGTATATTTGATGTTTCGTATTTGAATTCTCTTAATAAATTAAAAGGTTAAAGGTTAAATTCTTACAGGATAAACTCATTTATTATTATTGTAAATCTATCTTTGTATGAAATATGTATAACCAAATCAAATCAGATACTCAATAATGTTTTTTATTAGATCGAATTTGATTATTAATGGCTAAAAATTTCACATTTATTATTAGAATTATTTGGCATGATTACTGCGCTCTATCTCTTTCAGTTTTTACTTTCTGTAAATCTTCTAAGAAAGATGGTGTTCAAGTTAGTGTTCTGTTATACTTTTCAGAGAAATAAATAAGGAAATCTAAAAGTTTTATCTCACAATTCACTTTTATTTATTAGGTTATTTCATGAACTTTGTATTGCTCACCGATTGAAAACTCTATATTTGTCATCACTTATTATTAGTTATTTTCTGAGAAAAATTGACTTTTTATAGAATTGAAGATGTTTCTCTGAACAATTTTTTTACTACTAATTATTTGTTCATAACTTTAATCTTATTACATATAATTAACACAAAATTTATTTCATTTCTGCCACATACATGTTTGACAGGTTCAAAAACCATTAATTAACCATTTGACTACATAACTGTAAGCTTTCTTCCCTTTGTTTTCTTGGGTCTCCCTTCTGCAGAATGTGAGTAACACAATATTATTTATTTATTACCATTATAATATTCCCTCATTTTTTTTATTATAGTTCCGTTGCCAACATCTGATATTCGAGTATAAAACGATTAATCTAATAAATAAAAATGGAAACCCAACTGGCATTCCTTTGAATTATCAGAAAAAAAAATGTGGATTACGTGTTTCGATGACTGCTTAACCATAGAACAATTTGGCACATTAAGATACGTGGATGCTAGAATATAGGTATAATTTTATGCTACATCTACAACTACTACATCACTAAATACTATTATAATTCATTTCTTAATTCACTACCTGTTCACGGAATTATTGTCCGTACTCATGCCACCGATTTTCATTAATTCAAAATCATATTCATAAATCATGCATTATTCTGCCATTAATTTAAACCAACATGCGTATAATTAAACTTCGTTCAAAACTATGTTAGGATCGTACAACAATAGCCTCATAATTAATAACTATTTCTACGATCCTCTCTCGTGAATGCTCCAGAAAAACAATACGAGTGCGTAACGGGATTATTCTTTCTGGTCGTGTATACGTATACATACGCGTATTTTTAAGAGAAATGTTAGGTGTCGCAAATCCATTTTAAAGATCGTATACGCTATTGTTAATGAAAATGTTCACTTTGAAATTACAAATCACATCACATGCAATGATTCGTTCGGTACTTCCATGATTTGCGCGCGCGTGTGTATCTTTGAAGTATATAGAAATAATACGTGTATGTCTACGGGTATGGTACGGGTGTATTTTTGAAGTTAGAAAAAATTGATAAATGTATAATTTATTTATCTCATTTTCCTTAAAAAAAGTATTAAGAATGAATGACGTGTGTTATTTACTTCATCTTAAAACAGTAAGAATTAAACATCCATAGTTCAGACTATCATGTTTTGATACGTAATAATTTTTAAATTTATTCTATATATGTTATTTTATTTTTTATCTTCTATTTCTCTTAGCACTATTCAAGCAAAAGAAACTATCAATATCCAACATTACTTAGCAATAACTTACTGTGAATTTTGGTTTAAAATAGTACGATTTCAATACAATTTTCTTAAATAATATTTATTCAAATAGTAATATATTTACTTGCTAAATTGGAAAGGTTTCGATGTTGAAAATAAAATTCTAAACAATAAAAGAGGATTGAATTCCTTTACGTAGCATATAGCTTGATTAATAAACAGTTACTAAATGTCAAATAAAAACTTTTGTAATTTTATTCAACTAATAGGTCTAATTCAAATTCTTATTAACATATAAGAGGTCTTTCTGATTTATACAGTTCTTATCTGTTTATTTTAATTAATACATATATATGTATATATAAGAGATAATAAATTCATAATTATTTTTTTACCAGTTTTTAATTATATAATTTTACCTATATATGAAAAAGAATCATATTTCATAATTATTTCACATTTCATTATAAAAAATAATATTTTTTATTTAATATAGAATATATAATTGAACAATCTCTTCTTCAAAAATATAATTATACAATATCATTTAATTTATATAAAATCACTACTATTTATTTTCTTTTACAAAAGCTTATCCTATCTCACTTCTTATATGATCTTTTTTTTTCCTTCAACTTCTGAGTTCTCTTGTTACTCGCATATATATCTTCTTTTTAACTTATGGCCTCAAATTCTTTTAATATTAAATTAAAATCTTTTAAACAATATTTCAAATTTAAACAAAAACAACATAAAAGTAAAATACATTATACAATTAAATATGTATAAAAGTCATATTATAATTAAAATTAATATTCACATTAATATCTATAATAATATATTTATAACAATATATAAAAGAAAATTCCTATTTGGGTTCATATTTCATATTTTTATTCTATCATTAATTGTATTTTAAAATTAAAAAATCAAAAAGTATTTGAATAGGAATAAATTATTATCCAAACACTAAAAAATATACACACTCTTCAATAAAACATACACTACAAATCATCTACTTTAATCACCGTTATTAATTTTTTTTATTCTTGAAAAATGAACTCAAACTTACATCAGTCATTAATGTAAAGTCTTACAGAATTATCTTCTTGATTTCGATTTGAATTAGTTTTTTTTTTTTTGTAAAAAGTAGCACCCAAAAAAAAAAGAATTTCTTGGTACGTATATCCTTCACTTGTAAATATGGAATGCCTTAATTTTTATAATTATACATTTTAATAAATAAAAAATAAAAGTATATAAATAGTCTATAACATTTTATTTATTTTTTAAAAGCTTTATCTTTTTAAAAACCACTTTACCTAATTTTATCTAAACTTTCTACAATATCGGCAGTCCCAATTTATATACGGTAACGTGAAATAGTTATATATATTTTAAAGATTGCATAATATAGATATGTATACAGTAACTTGTAAAACACAGAACAACCACAGAGACATCTAAAGATTAACATAAGAAGTTGTAAAAGGATGAAAAAAAGTGACAGAGTTGGTGCAGTTTGGAAGAGACGCAGGAGCTAAAAGTGAGTGGTAAATAGAAAGAAGGAGATAATCCAGATTAGTGATTAATTAAAAAGTGAAGATGTGTGTATGAGTTGGTTAATTTGCATGTGGGTGGAGCACGAAACACGCGACCAGAAACTCCAGCCGCGTCACAGAGGCATGAGGAAGGAATAAATAAAAGCAATTTGTGTAATATAGTATGTTAAGCAGAGTGATTCGGTGAGAAGAAGGGTATTGATTAATGAGCTAAAACCCCTGTTGTGTTTCAGGGTTGTTGACTAGTTTAAGAAACCAACCTAAAATTCTGGGAACCAGCGACTTGTTTTACTTGCACAGATTCTCTTAATCACCTTTCTTTATGCTACCCTAACCTATGCCCTATGCCATGCCATGCCATGCACCATCCTCAACCACAACCTTTTCTTATCATCAAAACTTGTGCTCTACGTCTTCATGCTCAATTTCCTAAATTACGATCAAATTTTGACTAGTCAATTTTGATAATTTTCATTTATAACATGAACTGATATTTTTAAGTAATTTTAAAATATTAAAAATAAAAAAATGAAAAATTACTTAAAAAATAACATTTAAAATCGTAAGAAAAAATTGTCAAAATTTAATAGTTAAAAATTCATTTTCATTTTGTAAATATCTCATTTTTCAGAATTCATGTTTACTACAAGTTTTCACTTCATCGTTTCACTACTAAAATATCACATATTTTTTATCAATTTTATTTTAAAATATTTTCTTAGTAAATACATACAAATTTTGTTAAGAATAATGATTTATAGAAAAATTTCTTAGTAAATACATGCAAATTTTGTTAAGAATAATGATTTATAAAAATTTCAAATTTTATAATTTAGTAAATAGTAATTACCTATCAATTAAAATTCGTAAAAAGATAGCAAAAAAATATATATTTTTTAAAATTTTTATAACAAATTTGTAAAAAAAAAATCTCAAAATATGAAAAATTTGAGTAGTGCTGGAAAAGAAAAACAAAAGAATGTGCTTTCAACATTTTTCTTTTTCCCTTAAATTTGAAAACAATAATGCACGAGACATAATTAGACATAAAAGTTAAGATGTCAAAAAGGTTTGACAAAATAACTACTTCTTGTCATCAATTTGATCCAAAAAGCTAACGAATTCAGTCCACTACTCCGGAGACAAGATAGGATTGGTTCACCAACTAACCATTTAGTTTACATTTATAATTTTTGTATTGTAGAACCAAGTTATATCATATTTATTTGCCATAATTTTATTTATTTATATTAACTAAAACAGGAAAGGTCCATAACATGTTTATTAATAGTTAAAATTGATTAAAACTAATATGAAATTGTTTAAAAAATGTCTTATTTATTAGTTTATAAATTTTAATTAATTTTTAAAATATATTTAAAGAATAGTTCGTTGGTTACTTCTTTACTATCAAATTATTGTGATTAAAAGTTGTGTTCTTTGTTTTATTTAAAGAAAACACTTTATGTTATGACTTGAAAAAGGAAAACACTATGTAAATGGTATCAACACTGCAAGGTCTTTGAAACTTTTTGAAATGCAACAGTGTAAAGTTAAAAAGTAGATTCACGAAGGCTGGGAGCATTCCACTGGCTTCTGACTATAGATGCGAAGTATGAACAAAATGCGAATGAGAAAAAGTTTTCAGAAGCAACCAATTTTCACCCTCTTCCTTAGGGTTACACCTAATTTCTCTATAATAAGCCAAATTTATAATTTTCACTACTGATTTTTTAGCTATAAAATAACTAAATGTTTTACAAAAAAAAGAAAAACTATGGTCTCAAATTTAGACAACAACGACGATTTTTCGATTGTGGATCATGACTGTTTCTCAAAGACAACCTTGATTCTTATACTAATTATTGAATTTTGACAAAAAAATTTATAGTTGATAAATAGGGTATAATTCTTTTTATTTGTGAGTGAGTTTTATGTTTCGATTAAGATTTGATTCACTCAACCATTGTCATGAGATTATTAATGTTACAACAATTTAGTTATTATTATTTACATGATTGTAATATGAAATATTCAAAATTAAATTGTCCACAATTTTTAAATATGTGGTATAAATTGTCAATACTTTTAATTTAAGTACATTATTAAAATTATCTTCTTTAATAATTGTTGCCTATTATTATTTATATTTTTTAATGCGTTACTTCAAATAATAAATAGTCAGCATTCTTAATATAAGATAAATAAAACTTAGTATATAATCTATAATAAAAAATCATCACTTATTCCTACTCTATTTAAGTAATAATTTTTGTATCATTACTATCATATATAAAATGACTTAGTGTTTCTTATCGTTTAGTGGTAATTTTCCAGAGAATATTTGGACAAAATTTTCAGAAGTTTTAGAAGAAAATATATTTAAATAAAATTTGATATTATACGTATATTGAAAACGGGAAAAATAATTTAGAGAGATGATAAAATTTTTAAAGGAAAAAAATAAGATAGTTAAAATTTTAATTTTATATATTAAATATAAGTTAACATTTTAATCCTCATTTTTTAAATCATTTCCTATTAGTAAACTAAAATAATAGGTAATCAAAGGCTTTTAATTATATTTATAGCCTTTTAATTTTGAAATGAATAATGGAGGTAAGGTTTTAATGGTAATTTTATTTTACTATTTAAATCAAAACAACAATCATTTTGAAATGTAGTTTATGTTAGAAATCAAGATGAGTTGAAACTCTTATACCGGTTAAAAATGAGTAAGATGAATAATGAATAATCTGATAACGAGGTTCTATATTTTATTTTATCCTTCCATACGTCTTTAAAGGACATTACTATGACAAAGCACACCCTTTAAAGTGGACAATATCTCGTATACATGTTAGTTGACAGCGATTATCATCAGACTTGGAGCGAAACATTAGTCTCACCCTTGAGGGAGGTTGATAACGGAATCATTGGTTCCCTTAAGTCTTCCCTTGAGGATGATTTGTCATTCCCCTTAGACGTCAACTAGGGAGCTTATGTTCCTACCGTACCCAATAGTCTCACATCGCTTAAAAGTTGATGCTTAAGGCAATTTAAATACCCTTTCCTCCTTCCACCATCTGATGTGCTTTTTAAGAATAAAACTATGATGAAACACACACTCTAAAGTAGATAATACCTCAAATGTTTGGTGATAGAGAATGATTCTATCATCAAACTTGGAATCGAAATAATTAATAAATCTATAGTTTTAAGGTTTTGAGTTGAAAGTGATCTCTTATACGAGTTTGTTCATGACTCATTAGTGTTGAATATCCCAAGAAGCCTAAGAGTGATATCATAATGAATGATTGTGATGCCTTGACACACACATATGATATAAAGTAAGTGAAAGTTTCTAAAATTGTAAAATGTCATTTTAAGAAAGCATATCTTGTTGTAGAACGACACGGTATGTCACTATTAAAATGTTTGTATTTAAAAACTATAATTTTAAAGTTTTTGAGTTAAAAATGATATTAAAGTTTTCCCATATATTCCATAAAACAAACCTAGCATTTTCAACCTAATTATTTAGTTATAAATTAAGAGTTAACTTGCTTTTAATTTCTAAACTTTAATAACTCCGATATTTAAAAAAGAAAAATATAGTCTGACTAACTCAATTGCCTATTATATTGTTTTGACACGTTTTTTCATATTTTTTACCGTTTGAGTTATTTTTACCATTTGACACATCTCGGTTCAATTATTAATCTACAACGTCATCTAACAAGTCCAAACACATTAATATCATTAAGTTAAAAAGACTATATTAATTTAATAATAAAGTTTAGATATCTAAATGTATATTTGATAAATAAACAAATTTTAATTGTTTTGATATTTAGAGACTAAGAAAATATTTAATCTTAAATTAATAATTTAAAAAAAAAACGGCAAATGTAAAAGAAAGAAACGGCATGGAAGGAAGAGGAGAGTATGCATAAATTAGTGAAAGAGATAAACTAAAAATGGCATAATGGAAACGTCACTTATACATGTTGGATGTCACGGTGATGGAGATGTTCCAAGACATTCTCACAGCAAATGCAATGAACTTTTAATCATATCTATTATAACACCAACTATGCCTCCTTTCAACTTTCTTCAACACTTTCATCAATTTGTTCTGCCATTTTGGACTTTCTTCTGTGATTGACGTCGAAACCAACCTATTCATTACAACTTGGATTATAAATTTTCAAATATTTTCCAACCGTTAATTATAATTAACTTTTTGCAAAAACAAAAATAAAAAACCAAACAAATTAAGTTGCGTGTGTCACTGCCAGAACGGTGATAAGACAGCTCTTTTGCCCACTTTATGTGTTTTTTAAATTTTACGTATTATTAATAGATTTAAATATATATATTTGATTTCTTAATTTTTATATGAAATTGAATTTTGCTCTTATTTTTAAACTTTTCAGATTTTATTAATGAACAAATTTATTCATCATAATCAAAATAATATTAAAGATTTATTATGTAACAAATAATATTTTCAGTATATCTAAATATTGATATATGTTTGGTCTTAGGTCTTACATGGATACGTGTGTATGAATACACACGGGACAATCGTTTATTATATATAATATTTAAATTTTGATAAAAAAAAAAGTTTAATTTTATAATGAAATTCAAAACTAAAAATATATTTAATTATTTTAAATAATTTTTAAGATATATAATATTTAAATGTGATTATTTTGATGACATTATAAAAAAAATAAGATTAAACACTTTATATGATTCTTAGTATTTTTTATTTTTTTTTGAGGTTGTAGAAGATATAGGTAATAAGGTAAGGATAATATGAAGCCAATAGAATTGGAAAATACTAATATTTTGTAGCTGTGATAAATGTTTAAGGGTGTTAACAGAGTGGGTTTTCCCGTACCCTCTCTCTTGGATAAATATTTGTCATATATATGTAGTTATATTTGTGCGAATATTCGTTATGCGGATACCTGCATAATTTTTTAATATATACAAAAATTTATGAGTACCCATATGTATTTATAAAAAAAAATTAACAATATATATTAATCGTAAATTCAAATAAAATACAATATATAACATTCATAAATTTCAAACAAAATCCAGATAATAATTTAAATAGTGTTGAATGATAGTTTAAATGATTTATTTTAAAACTAATTAATAAAAAAAACTCATTCAAAATTAATATGTTAATATTTTAATTATATTACTTTTTAATTTAAATTAGAGTATACTATATACAAATATTATGAACTTATATTCGTCTTGTTAACTTATAAGTATAAAAATTACTCATATTCACTGCTACGAATAGTCGCAAGTACAGCCTTTTTTTTTACATTCCTAATATCTTAACGTTGTATTCCATCAAATAGTAGAGTAAAAGAGTATTTATAAACTTATAGATTATTTTAGAAAATGTTAACAGTAACTTATATAAAATGTTATAGATCTTTACCTATGTAAAATATTCTTAATTTTTTTCCTATCTTAATCTCTTTTTACAAAATTATAGATTTTGCATGATATTTCAATAGTTTTATCTTAATTTTCTCTATATATTTCAAAAATTTGCATTATACTATAATACTCTTCTTTAATACACATTCGGCAACTCTAAGAATAATGATTTTTTTTAAAAAAATTATGGTTCTAAATACAATTTTTCTTTATCTATTCTTTGAAAGTTTGTTTAGTTATCTTCTGATATCTTCTTCGATATAGATAGTAATAGCAATTTAAATATATTTCACCTATTAAATTTTAAAAATATTATATAAAATTATTGAAAATTTCTTTTAAAAATAAACAGTATGAAAATCGCAGTAATTTAAATTTAAAAGTCAAAATATTTATATAATATATAATAACTCAAATTTCATATTTCCTTTAAATTCAAACAAAAATAATATTAAGATAAATATATAAAATGATTTTTTAGGAAAATAGTATGATTAATAAAACAAATGTTTTATCGAAAATAACAGTGACGGAGTTACTCCACTATTTTACATGCATAAGAAATGAATTTATTTTGTTTTATTCACTGTTTATTTAAAAAAAAAAAAATCAGTTTTAGTTTTGTCCCATATTGTAGGCATAGACAAAGTAGTCACTTTCCTGCACTTGTTGTGCAAATTTTACTTCTCAATCAAAGAAGTGACTTTACCGACAGAAGTGACATATCTTGAATTTTTTTCCAAAATAGACCTCTTTCACCTTTAATCATTAAGATCTATTTTTTACTAAATAAGTTCAAAATCCGGCTCCCAATTTAACACAGTGGTTTCTGGTGTTCAAAATAAGTTCGAATTTAACTTCTCAAATATGGAATTCTAGTTAGATTTTTCGGGTTTTATTTTGACTTTTTTTTTAAATAAAGTTATAAGAAAAGTTAAATGTTTAATGAAAATTAGTTAAAATTTAATTTAGCTATGACTATAAAGGTGATTGCTTTTGATAACTGTTTGATAATATCTCTTTTTGTTTATCATTTTACTATTATTTTTTTTTATCAATATAAATATTTTTATTGATTATTTTCTCTCTTAATTTTTTTATAATTATTTTTTAAAATTTTAATTTTAAAAAAAATATTATATATATTATATATTTTTTAATAATAAATAGAAAAAATAGTTTTTTTACTATCATAAAATAAAGGTGGATATACATGGTACTAGTTTGAGAATCAAAGATACTACTCTTGGATTATTTTTTTATTTTTTTCCTTTTCCTGAATAAAAGGAAAATTAATCTCAAAATTTTTTTGTTAATTTTTATTATTTTTTTCGTTCCACCTTCATAGAAATTATAAAACAATTAAACTAACAATAATTTATATTTACTTACACCACCCACATCAATATTTACTTAATGTAAACCACTTTGTTCTAATACTTATTCGATTATTCAAAGATCGAAATTTTTAATTACATATTTTTACTTTTATATTTATAAATTGTCCTTTCTAGGGATGTCAAAAAAATCCGTACCCGCGGGTATCCGCGGATAAAACCCGTAACGGGTAGGAAATGAATATTAAAAATGGATACCCGCTATCCGCGGGTATGGGTATTTTTGATACCCGCATGTTAACGGGGCGGGTACGGGTATCATAGTATCCGTACCCGTGGATACCCGTACCCGCTAAACTTTACTAATATATATATATTAGTAAACAACATTATGAGTCATCAATAATGGTGGTCAGATTCTTACCCCACAAATGAGTAAATTACTTCCATATACTGTGGAGGTATTGATGTGTCTCTAAGACTGGTTATGGACCAACATGGAAGGTAATAAAATTAACACTTTTACT